>ENA-OYYF01000110-OYYF01000110.1-human-gut-metagenome-genome-assembly--contig:-NODE-110-length-46444-cov-9.513441_pt1 | contig 46444 bp, 62 predicted proteins | sample MGYA00243246_ERZ653441 | MGnify/ENA primary metagenome ERZ653441 (study PRJEB26926, sample SAMN06165054) | human gut metagenome | biome: ENVO:00009003; feature: ENVO:2100002; material: ENVO:00002003...
GTATCGACCTTGACAAACGACAGCGTTTTGAAACCTTGGAGTTCACCTCTATCGGAACTGGCAATGCTGGTCTGTATCGTGCGGCTACTCTGCTCTACTGTGATGACTTGGTATCTGGTATTGAAGTTGCTCTGTCCAAGGAGCGATTGGACAAGCTGTGGGAGACCTACACCACTGACTTGAGACAGCGTAAAATCGGAGATCACTGTAAAGAACTTCACATTGCAACCCGTTGGTCTGTCCACGATGTCATTGGTCGGCTTGAGCGGGAGTATATCGACAGTGACCGGGCAAAATTCATTGTGATTCCCGCTCTTGATGAAAACGATGAATCCAATTTTGACTATGCTTATGGCGTGGGGTTCAACACAAGATTTTATCACGAGCAGAGGAACATCATGGACGATGTGAGCTGGCGAGCACTGTATATGAACGAGCCGATTGAGCGTGAGGGCTTGGTTTATGCACAAGACGAGCTTCGCCGCTACTTCGAGTTGCCGAAGGAAGACCCTGACGCAATCATTGGTATCTGCGACACCAAGGACAAAGGAGCGGACTACGCTTTCCTGCCGGTGGCGTATGTGTATGGGCAGGATTATTATATTGACGATTGCGTGTGCGACAATGGGCTACCCAATATCGTGGACGCTCGGCTGACGGAAATCCTTATGCGGGACAAGGTGAAATCCTGCCGGTTCGAGTCTAATTCCGCTGGGCGGCGGGTCGCTGAGAAAATACAGGAGGAAGTAAAGAAAAAAGGCGGTATCACGCACATCACCACCAAGTTCACCACTGCTAACAAGGAAACGAAAATCATCGTAAACAGCGCATGGGTCAAGGAACACTGCCTGTTCAAAGACGCTTCTCTCTACCAGCGGAAGTCAGACTACGGCAAGATGATGGATATGCTCTGCTCTTACACAATGGCTGGTAAGAATAAGCACGATGATGTTCCCGATGGCATGGCAATGCTGGCTGAATATGCCCAAAGCCTGAGCGGACAAAAGGTGGAAGTTTTCAAACGACCTTGGTAATTCACAATTCCCACCGAGTTTTCAACAAATAATTCTCGAAACAAGAATCATAACTTGACTTTCGAGAATTAAAATGCTATAATATATGCGAAAAATTATAGTTTGAGTTTGGCGCATGATTGCGAGTATGGCGAAAGCCCTACGAACAGTCATGCGTCTTTTTATTTTAGAGGAAAGGAGGGAGCAATCTTGGGAAATGTGATCGACACCTCAAAGCCGGTGAGCAAAACCCGGCAAATGAGCGGCAGACGGGTTATCAAGTCCAGCGTGAAGGAGATTACCAACGAGAATGTGGTTACGGTTTTGCAGAAAGCCCTCAACGACCACGCTCTCAACCGCAGTGAGATTGATTACTTGTGGAAGTACTACAAGGGCGAGCAACCCATTCAGAATCGGACGAAAGAAGTCCGTCCCGAAATCTGCAACAGGATTGTGGAGAACCGGGCGAACGAGATTGTTTCCTTCAAGGTCGGTTATCTCTGCGGAGAACCCATCCAGTATATCGGCAGAAGCACTGAGGAAAGCGTCACCTCTGGTATTACGGCTCTGAATGAGCTGATGTTTGCCGAGGACAAAGCCACGCAAGACCAAGAGATTGTGGAATGGCAGATGATTTGCGGAACCGCTTTTCGCTTGGTGTTGCCCGATGAATCGGATGATGAAGACGAGTCCCCGTTTGAAATGTACACGCTCGACCCCCGTGACACCTTCGTTGTGTATTCCAATGAAATCGGAAACAAGCCGCTGATGGCGGTAAAGTACAGCAAAGACGAGGACGAGGTAACGCACTATTCCGTTTACACCGAGAACTACTACTGGCTGATTGATGGGGACATCATCAATCGGGAGGAGTCCAAGGCTCATGCTCTGGACATGATTCCGATTTTTGAGTACCCGGCAAACAACGCTCGGCTTGGCTCTTTTGAGATTGTCCTTCCTCTTCTGGACGCAATCAACAACACTGAGTCTAACCGTATGGATGGCGTGGAGCAGTTCATTCAAGCGTTCTGGAAATTCATCGGTTGCCACATCGAGAAAGAGAAATTCAAAGAATTTCTTGCGGAGGGTGCAATTCTCGTACCGCCTAACGACAATGGCGGCAACATTGATGTTGACCTCGTTGTGAAGGAACTGAATCAGGGGCAGACGCAGACGCTCAAAGACGATCTGTACAACGCTGTCCTCACCATCTGCGGTATGCCCAACAGAAACGGCGGCAGTTCTACTTCCGACACCGGGGCGGCGGTGCTCCTGCGTGATGGCTGGTCGCTTGCGGAAGCGAGGGCAAAAGACAGCGAGCATATGTTCAAAAAAGCCGAAAAGAAAATGCTCAAGCTGGTTCTCCGTATCTGCCGAGACCTGTCTGACATCAATCTCCGCTTGAAGGACATCGAATTGCAGTTTACCAGACGCAATTATGAGAACATTCAGAGCAAGTCTCAGGTGTTGGTGGCCATGCTACAGCAGTCGAAGATTCACCCTCTGTTGGCGTTCCAGCACAGCGGCCTATTCGTAGACCCGGAAAGGGCGTACACCATGAGCATGGAGTATTACGAGGAACAGCAGGAAAAGCTGGCGCAACAGCAGATGGCGGCGCAGAACAACCCGAACAATCCGAAAAACCCGGACAGTTCGGACGAAGACGAATAATTAAAGCGATTTTCGCTTGGTTATGGTGAGGGAACACCTTAAAACGCAACAGGGAGACAACCCTTCAAACAGAAAACTGTGTAGAGTGAACTACCTATGAAACGCAAGGAGGAAATCAGTATGAACCTTAAAGAAGTGCTTGGGGACGCTTACAAAGAGGGTATGGCCTTTGAAGAGGTCGAAGCCGCTTTGGAAAAGGTAACTGTCCCGGAAGACCATTCCGCTGAAATTGAAAGGCTGAAAAATGCCCTCTCCAAGAGCAACAGCGAAGCCGCTGGGTATAAGAAACAGCTCCGGGAGAAAATGACCGAGGACGAGCAGAAAAAGCAGAAGGAACAGGAGGAGCGAGAAGAACTTCAAAGCAAGTACGACAAGCTCCTGCGTGAGTCTGTTATCGCCAAGAACAAGGCGAAGCTGGTCGCTCTCGGCTACGATGAATCCCTCGCCGATGAAACGGCTGAGGCTATGGCTGATGGTGATTCCGAGAAGGTCTTTGCCAATCAGCAGAAGCACTTGACTTCCTTTGAGAAGAAGGTTCGTGCGGAAGCTCTCAAGAATACACCGAAACCTACCCCCGATGGGGATTCCAAGACCATGACGCTCGAAAAGTTCCGTAAGCTCGACCCGATGGAGCGTCACAAGTTCTCCGAGGAACACCCGGAGGAATACAAAGAACTTTATGGAGGTAAAGAATAATGGCATACAAGATTTACGATAACTTCTATCTCTCCAACGAGATTGAAGACCAGTACAATTCCCACCTTGATCTGCAACAGTTTTGCACTGTGGACAACTCTCTTGTGGGACAGGCCGGCATGATTCGCAAGATCAATGTCTACAAGGCCACCGATGGCACTGAAAAGCTGGAAATGACCAAGGGTAATACCAAGTCCATTGAGGTCACTTATACCCCGGAGGAGTACAAGATTCTGCTTGCTCAGAACCGCTTCGAGTACTATGACGAACAGGCCATGACTGACCCCATGCTCATTCCTGTCGGCGTTCGCCATATGGGTACGGATATGTTCAACACCGTCAACAAGGACATCTTCGCAGAGTTCAACAAGGCTACTCTTGCTGTTGAAGCGAAGACTTACGGCTTTGGCACTTTTGCTGACGCTGTAGCCAAGCTGAACCTTGAGCAGATTGAGGGCGTGAACATCTTTGGTTTCGTCAATGCGGCTGATATGGCGGCAATTCGTAAGGCTCTGAACGAAGACATCAAGTATGTTGAGTCCTTCGCTCGTAATGGTTATGTCGGTACTGTGGCAGGTGTCAACCTGTACACCAAGAAGGACGCAGTGGCTGGTACTATCATCATCGGTACTAAGGAAGCGGTCACTCTGTTTAACAAGAAGGGTGTTGAGGTCGAGCAGATTACTGCCAACAGCCGTTCCGAGACTGCGGCAAACACCCGTCTGAACACCATTTTCTCCCGTAAGTACTATCTTGCGGCTCTGACGGACGCTACCAAGGCAGTTAAGATTACTGTCACCCCCGGCGTGTAATCGCAGTATAAGGAGGACAGAAAATGTATCGAGTAATCAGCCCGTTTCGGGATTTGAAAAACGATGAACACCTCTATCAGGAAGGTGATATGTACCCTGTGGAGGGGTACAAGCCCACCAAGGCTCGTATCAAAGAGCTTGCGGAGGGTAAAAACCCGCTTAACCGGGTGTTCATCGTGAAGGACACCACCGAGGAGACCCCCGGCGATTCCACCGAGGGTGAACCTGAGAAGGACACCACCGAGGAGACCTCGGAAACTAACGAATGAAAGGAAGGTGAGACAGCATGACGCAGGAAGAAAAGCTGACCGCTCTCAAGGCCATAGTAGGAAGTTCTGACCCTGACGAAGTGTTGTCCACCTACCTCACTCTTGCGGGAAGAAAGGTTCTTGCGAAAGCCTATCCGTACCAGAACGATGCAACCGAAGTCCCGGCACAGTACGCCTACCTCCAAGTGGAGATTGCGGCGTATATGCTGAATAAGCGGGGAGCCGAGGGACAGACCTCTCACTCGGAGAACGGCGTATCGAGGAGTTATGAGAACGGTGATGTCCCCTCCTCCATGCTGAAAGCGGTCGTTCCATATTGCGGGGTGATTTGATGAAGTGTATGAGCAGAAATAAAGCCCGATTCTTCTATGCCCTGTATGAGGGTAAAACTCCTATCACAGACGATTATGGAAATGTGACCGGCGAATACGACATTCACCATGGCAAGCCTACAGAGTTTTTCGCCAACATTTCGGCGGCAAAGGGAGAAACACAGACCCGGCAGTTTGGGGAAAACGAGTCCTATGACAAGGTGATCGTCATGGACGGTGACGCTCCCCCGATTGACGAATACGCTGTGCTTTGGGTTGACCGCACACCACAACTGGACGAGGAGGGCAATCTTGCGGTGAATGAAAAGGACGAGGTTATTACTCCCCATGATTACATCGTGAAAAAGGTTGCTAAAAGTCTCAATGTGGTGTCGCTGGCGATAAGCAAGGTGAGCGTAAGTGGGTAAAAAGGTCATTCGTATCAGCCTGTCAGAAAAGGACATCGACCGGGCTATCAAAGAGCTTGAGCAATACAAGCAAGAGATTATCCGTAAAACGGAACTTCTTCGCACCAAAGTTGCGGAACGGATTGCGAACCTTGCGCAGAGCGGGTTTAACGGTGCTGTTGTGGACGATCTCACCAATGAGAGCGGCGGCGCAAAGACAGCCGAGGTACAAGTTTCCATTGACGAACGGGAGAATGTCTCAATCGTTATCGCCGCTGGCGAGGACGCTGTTTGGGTGGAGTTTGGCGCAGGTGTGTATCACAACGGTTCAGCCGGGAGTTCCCCTCACCCGAAAGGCTCTGAGCTTGGTTTCACCATCGGCGGGTATGGCGAGGGTATGGGCAAGCGTCAGACATGGGGCTTCTATGAAGACAGTGAGCTTCGTCTGACACATGGTACACCCGCTATCATGCCCATGTACAACGCACTGAAAACCGTCTGTGACGAAATTGCGGGGATTGCAAAGGAGGTGTTCGGATGATCGACATGGAGAACGAGATTTTCAACGAAGTGTCGGCACAGGTGCGAGAACAGTACCCGGACATCTTCATGACTGGCGAATATGTGAAAACGCCACCGTCCTTCCCCTGTGTTTCTCTCGTGGAGGTGGACAACGCTACCTTCCGCAACACACAGACCGCAGAGGGCAAGGAAAACCATGTGGCGGTCATGTATGAGCTGAATGTCTACTCCAACCGCACGAAGGGAAAAAAAGCTGAGTGCAAGGAAATTGTGGGATTCATTGATGAAATCCTGATGGAGCTGAACTTCACACGCACCATGCTTGAACCTGTCCCCAATCAGGACAATGCGACAATCTATCGTATGCTCGGTCGATACCGAGCTGTCATATCCAAAGAAAAAACGATTTACAGGAGGTAACATATCATGGCAATTTCTACCTACAAGATTTTTCTCATGCAGAAGAATGAGGAAACATGGAAGAAACTGATCGACATTAAAGAGTTTCCCGACCTCGGCGGCGCACCCGAAATGCTGGAAACCACCACCCTGTCTGACAATATGCAGACTTACATTCCGGGTATCCAGTCTCTTGACGCTCTTGAGTTCACTGCGAACTACACCAAAGAGGACTTTACCAAGCTGAAAGCCCTCGAAGGTCAGGAGAAGGACTATGCCGTGTGGTTTGGCGGCACCGGCGAGGGTGGCACCCTGACTCCTACCGGCACTGACGGTAAGTTTGAGTTCAAGGGTCAGCTTTCCGTGTTCCCGGTTGGCGGCGGTGTCAACGAGGTCGTTGACATGACTATCACTATCGCACCGTCTACACCTATCACTGTTGGCGCAGACGCATAAGAATTTTTAGGAGGACAGAAACATGGCAAAGCAGTTGACTTTCACCTATGACGGCAAGGATTACACGTTGGAATTTACCCGCAGAACGGTTGCGGAAATGGAGAAGAAGGGCTTTATCGCTTCCGACATCACGGACAAGCCCATGACTACTCTCCCCGCACTGTTCGCCGGTGCGTTCCTTGCCCATCACCGTTTCGTCAAGGAAGACATCATCAACGACATCTATTCCAAACTTACCAAGAAGGAAGACCTTATCGGCAAGCTGGCTGAAATGTACAACGAGCCGATTCTGGCTCTCGTTGAGGAGCCTGAGAAAGCCGAGGGAAACTTGGACTGGACAGCGACTTGGTAAGTGGTTCGCTGTCCTCCACTGAGGGGAGTGGTGGTAGTTCTGCCACTGCTCCCCTCTCCACTTACACGGAAAAATTCAACGAGTTGTTTCCCCATTACCTGTCCTTCGGCATGACCGAGGAGCAGTATTGGGATAAAGATTGTACGCTTGTGGCGGCGTACCGTAAAGCGGAAGAACTCAGAATGAATCGCAGAAATCAGGAAATGTGGCTACAAGGCGCATATTTCTATGACGCTTTGTGCCGGGTGTCCCCAATCCTACACGCTTTTGCCAAAAAGGGCGCAAAGCCTGTTCCGTACCTCTCAGAAGCCTATGCGCTCACTGAGAAACAAATTGAACTCCGAGAGGAGGAACACGCCAAGGGGGTGTACGACAAGGGTAAGAAACTGATGGAAGGATTCATGGCAAGCCACAATAAAAAGTTTGAAGGGAAGTGAGCATTATGTCTACCACAATCGAGCAGTTGGAGCTTGAAATACAATCTAATTCTACATCTGCCGTCGGCGGGATAGACGCACTTTCCGAGTCTCTGAGACGGTTGAAAGCCGCTACCGCTCCTGTAAGCAAGGGCGGCGTTGGGCTTGGCGCACTGTCTAACTCTTTGAAGAAATTCAGTCAGAGTGTTTCTGGTTTGACCGGGCTTACTCTTGCAAGGGAGCAGGTGCAGGGGCTTGTAGACGCTCTCAAACCTTTGGAGAGCGTTCAAAAATCCGGGTTCAATTCTCTGGCTTCCGGGCTGGATAAGCTCGTAAAAATTGCTCCTCAGATCGACACTGTTACAGAATCGCTGAAAAAGACTGACCTTGATTCTTTCGCAGACCAATGCAACCGAGTTGCTACCGCTATCACCCCTCTTGCCACTCAGATGGAGAAGGTGGCGGCTGGTTTCTCTGCCTTTCCTGCCAAGATTCAGAGGTTGCTCAAGGGGAACACGAACCTTGCCGCAAGCAACACTGTGCTGGGCAAATCCTATGTGAACCTTGCCGCAAAAATCAGTGCGGCTTACATTGGGCTGAAATCCATCACGAGCGTTATTGCCGGGTGGATTACCGCTTCAAACAGCTACATCGAAAACCTCAACCTGTTCAATGTGTCCATGGGGCAGTATGCAGAGGAAGCCCGAAATTACGCAGAGCAGGTCGGAGAAGTCATGGGTATCAACCCCGGCGAGTGGATGCGCAATCAGGGTGTCTTTATGACAATCACTGAGGGCTTCGGCGTTGCGAGCGACCGGGCTTACACCATGAGCAAAAACCTCACCCAGCTCACCTACGATTTGGCTTCGTTCTTCAATATCAGCACCTCTGACGCTTTCCAAAAGTTGGAGTCTGGTATTTCCGGTGAGCTTGAGCCGCTTCGTAGGCTTGGTTACGACCTGTCTGTGGCTCGTCTGCAACAGGAAGCATACAACCTTGGCATTGACAGAAGCGTTACGAGCATGACTCAGGCTGAAAAAGCCGAGTTGCGCTACTACGCAATCATGACGCAGGTTACAAACGCACAGGGCGATATGGCTCGTACACTGGAAGCCCCGGCAAACCAGCTTCGTATTCTGCAAGCTCAGGTGGAACAGGCCACTCGTGCGCTGGGTAATCTGTTCCTTCCCATTCTGAAAGCTATCCTGCCGTATGCAATCGCTCTGGCGAAAGCAATCCGCATGGTCGCTGAAATTATTGCCGGTTTCTTCGGTGTCTCGATTCCTGAGTTTGACATGGGGACAGACGCAATCGGCGGCGTAGCGAGCGGCGCAGGTGAAGCGGCTGACGGTTTGGGAGACGCTTCCAAAAAGGCAAAAGAGCTGAAAAACGCACTGCTCGGTATTGACGAGCTGAATGTTATCTCTCCCCCGGAGGATTCCAGTGGCGGTGCCGGTGGTGCTGGCGGCATTGGCGGCGGGGGCGGTCTTGGCTTTGAGCTTCCCACCTATGACTTCATTGCAGACGCAGTGAACGAACAGGTTGACAAGATCATGGCGAAAATTCAGCCCTTCCTCGATTGGGTAAGGGAAAACATTGATGAAATCCTTGCAGGTGTGCTCGCTGTTGGTGCGGCGTTCCTTGCTTGGAGAATCGCCAAGGGTGTACAGGACTTCCTGCGGTGGCTGTCCACCATGAAGGGATTTAACATCACAGGTAGCATTGCTTTCAAAATTGCGGGGCTTGGCCTGTTCTTGGACGCATGGAACACCATGAAGGAAGCCATTCAAGACATCATGGCGAACGGCCCCAACTTCACCAATGTTACCAAGCTCATAAGCGGTTTCGCAGAAGCCCTCGGAGCGGCGTTCCTGCTCTTTGGCAATATCAAAATGGCGGGAGCTATGTTGGTTATTTCCGGGCTTACAGGTATTGTCTCCGCTATCAGCGACATGGTGAACAACGGTGTGAATTGGGACAATGCACTGTTCCTTGTGAAGAATCTCGGCCTGTTCCTGAGCGGCTTGGGTCTGCTGACCGACAACACCCAGCTCGGCGGCGTTGGCCTGATTATCGCTGGCGCAACCCTGATTGTGGACAACCTCAAGGGGTTCATCGAAGCAATCCGAACCGGCGATTGGTCTGGCGTGGACGCTGTGGAAGTAGCCGCAGGTGCGCTGATGATGGCTGGCGGGTTCATTCTCGCCCTCAAGAAGCTGGACGATCTGAAAGACAGCGCAAACGCTGGACAGGCGGCACGGCAAGCTCTTGAGACGGTCACTACGACCACCTCCAATCTGGACACCACCATCAACACGGGGCTTTCCCCGAAGCTCAAGTCTCTGGCAAAGAACCTCGGTATGAGTCTGGTCGTAATCGCCGAAGTTGCGGCGGCGGCACTGCTCGTTGTGGGCGCAATCGCTCTGATGGGCAAGGGGCTGGAACAGGTTGGTATCGCTTGGGAGCCGGTCATTGCCAACGGTGGAACTGTGGCAACGGCAATCGGTGTCGGTACGGCGGTCTTGGCGGCTGTCGGTCTGGCGGCGTATGCCCTCGGCACTGGCGGTACGACCGTTGCGCTGAACATCGGCATTGGCACGGCTATCCTGCTGGAACTCGGCGTTGCCGCTGGCCTGTTCATCGTTGAGATTTGGGCAATCGGCAAGGGCTTGGACGAAATCGGACAGGCTTGGGAACCCGTGCTGAACAACGGTGAGCGAATTGCCACCGCAATCGGTGTCGGCACTGGTCTGCTGGTCGGTATCGGCGTTGTTACGGCGGCTCTCGGCGTAGCTACCGTTGCTTCGGCAGGTCTGTTGCCTTTGGCTATCGGGCTTGGTACAGCTCTGCTCGTGGAGCTTGCGGCGGCGTTTATCCTCTTTGTGGAAAGTCTGGTCGCTGTAGCGGACGAGCTGAACTATCGGCTTGACCCGCCTTTGATGGCGTTGAACGAAAAGCTCCCCGGCTTGTCCAGCAATATGAGCGATTTCGTTGACTTCATGACGGAGTTTGCGGGACAAGTGGTGCGGTACACAGAGGTGTCCGCTATCGCAGGTCTGAGCGCAACGATTGACACTATCATCGGCTGGTTTACGCAAGACCCTATTGAGAAGCTGGCAAGTGATGTGGAGAATATTTCCGAGCAGACCTCCAACCTCAACGACAAGCTGGCAATCGCTGTTCCTGAGTTGCAGACTGCCGCAGACCTGTTGCAGGAATATAAAGACCTCCTGACGCAGATTGAGAACCTGTGTGACAGCAATGTGGAGCTATCCACTGGTATGTTTGTCAACATGAAGGAGGTCGGACAGAGCCTTGTAACCGGCTTTGTGGACGGTATTCAGTCGAAATCCGGGGACTTCAAAAATGCGGCGAGGGATTTGGTAGAGGGCTTCAAGACACAGCTCACCAGCAGTGCCGAGACCTGCCGCTCCACCATGACCGCTTGGGCTTCTAATGTAAAGAACTGGTTCACGCAGAGCAGTTACGGCGCAATCAACCGTACCACCTTCCAGAACTACGCAAAAGATGTGGTGTCTGGCTTCGCTTCTGGTATCACCAGCTCCTACAATAGCTCAAAATCGAGCGTCACCACATGGGCTTCCAATGTGAAGCAGTGGTTTACTGGAAGCGGCTATGGTGCGGTAAACCGTACCACCTTCCAGAACTACGCAAAGGACATCGTAAGCGGTTTTGGTAGCGGCGTTACCAGCTCCTACAATAGCTCAAAGTCCAGCATTACTTCTTGGGCTTCCAATGTGAAATCGTGGTTCAGCGACATTGCTTCCCGCAGTGCGTTCTACGAAATCGCAAGGGATGTTGTGAACGGTTTTAACTCTGGTATCAACGACCTGTACTACACCTCCCGCCGCTATATGCGTGAGTGGGCAAATGACGCAATCGCCGCATTTAAGTCTGAATTGGATTCCAATTCTCCCTCCAAGGTGTTTGAACGCATTGGCGGGGACACCGTTCTTGGCTACAACAACGGGATTACCACTCTCGGAAAGACCACCAAGGGCGTTGTGGACAGTTGGGCAAACTCCTTCACCAGCGTAAGCCCTGTCATGCGGTTTGCGGTAGACACCTCCGCTCTCAAGTATTACACCAGTGATTCGTTCGCCAAGTCGGTATCTGCCGATGTAACAAGCAACCGCAATCTCTCTGTCACCGGCTTTGAGGAGTGCATGAAGGAGTTCTACAAGGAGTATGTTGAACCCACGCTGTCTCAGATGGCAGACGATATGCGCCGACAGGCTGATAAAAACGAGCAGACCATTGTTCAGATCGGCAACCGCACTGTCACTGACGCTGTAACCACCCAGCGCAAAGCCAACGGTTATGTGTTCGTGAAGTAAGGAGGTGCGGAAATGTCCTATATCGCAATCAACGGCTACGAGCTACCCCCTCCGAAGCGAGGGGTGCGCCCCATTATAACCACTGTCGTGGACGCTGGCAGAAACGCCAACGGCTCGGTTGTCGGTCAGCGTGTGGGTCGAGACCAGTACAAGATTGACGGTCTTGAATGGCCTTGGCTCACCGCTGAACAGTGGGGGCAGATTCTAAACGCATTGAGCAATTTCTTTGTCTATGTAACTTTCGTAGACCCCGTTACCAATTCCCGGAAGACCATCAAAATGTACCCCGGCGATAGGACGGGAGAACCTTATTGGACAGACAGTAGCGGAAAACCGACACACTACAGGAATTGTAAAGTGAATCTGGTGGACTGCGGAGAGTAAGGAGGGGATTTTATGCAGAAGGTTTCAAAGGCATACAAGGAAAGCATGAAATCCTCTCTCCGGGAGAGAGCATACATCATGCTCTCTTTCGGTCTTATTAACCAAGAAGCACAGGCAAAAGCCACCGTTGAGGAGGGCGATTTTGCGTACTACGCAAACGCCAAAAATGTTCTCGGTGAAAAAAGTGACGATACGGTCTACGCCACCCTCGAGGAAAACTTCACCAAGGTGGACGGGTCGATGTTTTTCCTCCCACGGAGAAATCAGTCGGGCGCATACCTTGACACCGGGATTATCAGCGACAAGCTCCTGACAGAAGCAATTTTCGAGCTTACGATCAACCTCAATATCGTGGCTACCGATTTCAAGGGTATCACCATCAATTTCGGGGAGAACTACCCTGTGGATTTTGACATGGTAAGCAGTAGCGGACAGGTCATAGAGTTCCGGGGCAACGACCAAGCGGTTTTCTCCACTGAGGAAGTACTGACAGACACAACGCAGGTGCGGCTCATATTTTATACCATGAAGAACCCTCAGAGCCGGGTGCGCATTTACTCCATCCGCTTCGGGTATGGACTGGTGTACTACAACCAAGATGTCATGAGTTCTTCCCTTGAGAGCTATGTGTCCCCCATTGGGGCAGATGTGCCGCAGATTGATTTCTCGGTACAGCTTAAAAACTACGACCATTATTTCAATGTGGACAACCCCAAGTCTGCGATAAACTTCCTTGAAACCGGGCAGGAAATGGAAATCTACTACGGCTACCAGCTCCCGGAGACCGGGGAGATTGAGTGGATTCGTGGAAACCGCCTGTTATGCTCCGAATGGGAGTCGGACGATTATACCGCCACTATCCGCTGTCAGGACATTTTCAGAAATATGGATTCTGAGTACTACAAGGGAATGTACAACAGCGCAGGTGTGAGCTACTACGAGCTGACAGAAGATGTCCTGCGAGACGCAGGACTGACCGATTATTATATCGACCCCCAGCTCAGGACGCTTTTCACCAAGAACCCCATACCGAGGGTACAGCACAAAGAAGCGTTACAGATTATTGCCAACGCTTGCAGGTGTGTTCTCACACAGACCAGATTTGGCACTATCCAGATTAAGTCCAATTTCGTCCCGGAAGCCACCGCAAGCGCAAAGACCCAAGCGGCGTATTCCAATGCGGACAAGATTCTGGACGATAGCGTTAAGGACGAATACGCTTCGCTGAACACGAACTACACCACGGCTGACGGGAAGATGTTCTTCCTGCCCCGCAATCTCAGCGGAAAAACATTCAACACCGGCTTCGTATCTGCGGAGCTGTCCGATGAAAACGGACTGTTTGCAAGTAACCCTGTGGTTACGATTGAGCAGGAGGTGGCCTGTATGTACTACGGCGCAAAGTTTGTGTTCGGCAATGCGATTCCTGCGGAGTTTGTTATCCGCACCTACAACGACCGTCAGCTTGTGACGGAGTACACGGTGGGCGCAGACGAAATCGAACGGGTCACAATACTGCATATCGACCTTGACGATTTTGACACCATGGAGATCGAGTTCACCAAAACCGCAGAGCCGTACAACCGCATTGTGCTGAACAATTTCAGCTTTGGCGATATTACGGATTTCACCATGACCCGAACCGACATGACCTCCTCACCGAAAGCCATCAAGCAGGAGCTTATCAAAGAGGTAATCGTACCCTGTTACAGTTACCAGAACGGTACGCAGGAAGATAACCTTGTCGGAGAAGATGTGGAGGTCAAGGCAGGTGATGTGGAAACCTTCTTCATTGGCGAACCCTCCTACGGCTTCCGGGCAGTGCTGGAAGATACAACAGGCGGCGTTACGATTGAGGATTGGGGCAACTACTACATCACGGTGCGGTTCAGCGTAACAGGGAAATACCGCTTGGAGATTTACGGCTACCGATACAAAATCGTGGAGCGGTACGCAGTCAAAACCCTTAATAACCGGGGCAAGACCATTAAGTGGGAAAACCCGCTGATGTCCGACATCGGCATGGCTACCGACCTTGCGAACTGGCTGGGCGATTATTACGCTTCCGGCATTGAGTACGAATACGACACGAGAGGAAACCCGGAGATTGATGTGAACGACATCGTGTATCAGGAAAACGAGTTCCACAACGACATGAAGGTGAACATCTACCGGCAGACCCTCAATTTCAATCAAAGTTTTTCGGGCAAGGTGACTGCCCGAAGGGTAGGAGGTGCGAAATATGGCTTGGCAAACCCCTAAAACCGATTGGCATGGGGCTACAGATTCCGCAGGTGATTACACAGGGGACAGGTTTAATGCGGCAGATTTCAACCGTATCAAAAACAACCTTGACTATCTGCGGGATTTGGCAAGCCGCCTGTATGACGAGTTTACTATCGTCTCCCTTGGGGAAGACCGCACCCCGGCAGATTACTTCTACGCTGACGAAATCAATCAGCTTGAGGAGAATCTGAAAACGGTGAACAACGGCTCCCTCAACATGGATTACGGCAACCCGCCGATCTATGTTGACAACGGGAATGTGATGGATTTTTACGAACTCAACCGTCTGGAAGGGGCGATTCTCGACCTCTACGACAGGCTCACCAATGAGTTCGAGGGGAGACGGATGTTCACATGGAATTTTGGAATGAAGGGAGGAGAACTGTAATGGCATGGGAACTGTTACCGGTCAATTACACGGACGCTACTTGGAGTGGGCTAAAGCGGTACACCGAAATCCAAAACAGTGACGGAACAGTCTCGTTCCAAGATGTGACGGTGTACAGCCAGAAAGAAAACTCGTTCTTCGGGGCAAAGGAAGCCAACCGCATGAACGAAGCTCTGAACACCCTCATGTCGATGGTGGAGAGCGGCACAGACCTCTATACTGCCTTTCAGAATTACTTCAACACGCAGAAGGACTTGTTTGAGGACACCGCAGACGCTACACAGGCTGGTTTCACCGCCTATATTGCAAAGCTGGAAGCCGAGGGTGACGGTATCGTTGAGACCATCAAAACGGATTACCGCAATGAGATCACCGCCTTTGAAAACCAGCAGGAACAGCTATTCAACACTTGGTTTGAGTTTATCAAGAGCCAGCTCGGTGACGATGTGGCGGGAAACCTGCAAAACCAGATTGATTTGCTCGATGTGAAGACAGACGGTTTTGACCCTCGCAATACTGTTTTCTCTGCCGATGGGCAGACCATCACCGAGACTTACGGCGATAAGAAAATCGAAACTACTTTCGTTTCGGCAGACAAAATCATCCAAAAGCTGTACGAGAACGAGCTGTTGACCCTGACAAAGACCGTCACCTTCGGCAGTGATGGGCTGACAATTAGCGAGGAGGTAAAGTAAATGAGCTGGGCAGAAGCAAAATGGGTGGTAGATAATATCCTGCAAAAGACAGGACAGGCACCCAACAACATGAGAGCGTTTACCGCTTTCGCAAAATCCAGCACCACCATTGGGCTGAGATTTCTGGAACCCGAAGACAGCTATGACAGCGTAGGTAATCTGCTCTGTTCGGTCGGCGGCGTAATGATTCGCATGGGTGAAGATGGCTACCCCACCAGCACCACCGAAGGTACGCTGGTTATCGACAACAAAGAGCTTGGGAAATATGCAACCGAGGAGTACACCGTGAGCGGTCTGACCGAGGGGAAGATCTACTACTTCTCCGCTTTCCCGTATTCCTCTCAGGGCGTGTACAACCTGTCAAGCAATGAGAAAAACCGGGCGAGTGCCGCTCCTGCCGATGGGGAAACGGCAAATGTCACCATCAACATTGACGATGACAGCGCATTTAACAGCGTCACAATCACCTGTGTGGACGAGACGGACGGGCAGTACACCAAGACCGCCACTCTCACCAAGACGCAGAAAAAGGCTTCTTTCACCGTCCCCATCGGACACACCTATCACATCGAGTACGGTGCGGAGGACGGGTATTCCAAGCCTGAGAACACCGAAGTCAAGGTGTCTGTGGCGGGTGCTGTATCGAACTATGAAGCAACCTACTACTATTTTACCGCCACCATTGATGTCACCTACCCGGCAGGAGCGACCTGTACCTGCTCCCTCGATAGCACGACCTATACCGCAACCGGCACCAGCGGCAGGTATCAGTTCAAGGTACACAAGGTCGGCACATGGACTGTGAAAGCGACCAGCGGCGGCGAGTCCGCTTCCGAGCAGGTTGTGATTACATCGGATGGGCAGAGCGAAACGGTGGAGCTGTCTTTTGTGAAAATCTTCGGTATCAGCCGGGATATTAAAGCGTCCTCCCCTGTGTGGGCGAGAACCGACATGGCAGTGGGCATGACCGCCACCGCTTCTATCGGCACAAACGCAGGTCACAGCGATTTCGATGATGTCATGCCTTGGAAGGGCATGGTGCGGGAAACCCTCTCTACCAACGATGTGATGGTGAAAATCCCGAAATTCTACTACCGCCGCTATCGTGAGGGGACGGTTGAGCACATTCAGATCGCAGACAAGCCTACGGCTGGTTTCTCGGTACACCCCCTGTTCAATCACGCAGGTCGGGAGTGCGACCATGCCTATGTGGGTGCGTACAAGACTTCCAGCAACAATAAATCCGTCTCCGGGGCAAGTCCGCAAGCGTCACAGACAAGAGCCACTTTCCGCAGTAACGCCAAGGCGAAGGGCGCAGGATGGAGCCTGATTGACATTGCGGCGGTGTCTGCCATTCAAATGCTCATGCTGGTGGAGTTTGCGAACAACAATGTGCAGAGCGTTATTGGCAGAGGATATTGTGACGGAAACAGCGGCTCGCTGAGAACCGGGTCTTGCAACAGCGTTCCCAACCTCACCGGCAGACCTTCTGGCACAGACGGTAAGACCGGAGTTGTCTACAGAGGTATCGAGGACTTCTGGGGCAATGTATGGGAATGGGTCGATGGCGTGAACTGGAACGGCGGCACTTACTACATCTGCAACGACCCTTCCAAGTACGCTGACGATACTGCAACCGGCTACACTCAGCTTTCCTTCAAGGGAGCGACAAACTGGAGTAGCTCCTATATCACCGAGGAGGGTCTGGACACCGGGGCAAATCCCCATGTCATGCTTCCTTCTGCGGCTGGTAGCGGCAGTGAGTCCACTTATATGTGTGACGCTTGTTGGAGTAGCACAGGATGGCGGGTGTTCCAACACGGCGGTATTTGGAATCTTGGGTCGCTATGCGGTCTGTTTACGGCTGGTTTGGACTACCCTTCGTCTGGTTCCAGCGCGTACTTTGGCTCTCGCCTGCTTTATATCCCCTCCTGAGGGGGTGTGGGGGATTTCCTCCCCCACATAAGTGGGTGAACACACCGTATTGAAAATCGAAACACGCTAAGGCGAACAGTAAAAGCGAGTGTTCCAACACGGCGGTAATTGGAATAATGGGTCGAAATGCGGTCTGTTTACGGCTAATTTGAACAACACTTCGTCTGATTCCAACACGAACATTGGCTCTCGCCTACTTTTGTTAAAAGGTAATATCATTGGTCGCTGTTTCGCCGTACCCATTGGTAAAAAATAGTTCGGAGGGACAGGGTTAGTAGGTTCACTCTCGAAAACCCTGTAAGAAACAAAAGCAGATGAAAAGGTTTGGATTCCTCTATGAACGGATAGTTTCAGTGGAAAATTGCAGACTGGCTATCCTCAACGCTTCTCAAAAGAAGAAAAAGCGAAAAATGGTGAAAGAAGTCCTTGATAATTTGGAGCATTACGCCAACGACCTTTCCGAGCGAATGAGCCGCATGGATTTTCTCTCCCCATATAAGACCCGTATCATCAAGGACGGGTTATCTGGAAAAGAACGGGAACTGCAAGTCCCAGCGTTCTACCCCGACCAGTGCGCACACCACGCCATTATGCAGATTCTCAAGCCGATTATTGAGAAATCGTCCTACCGATGGAGTTGCGCCAATATCCCCAACCGGGGCATTGACCTTGCTTGCAAGGGTGTGGAGAGAGCCACTGTGCGGGACAGGAAACACGCTAAATATTGCGTGAAAATGGACATTAGCAAGTTCTACCCGTCTATTCCTCATGGCAAGCTGAAAGCCCGACTGCGAGAGAAAATCAAAGACGAAAAGGCTTTGCAAATCATCTTCAAGGTGATTGACTCCCACAATCCGGGGCTTCCCATCGGGAACTATACTTCCCCTTGGCTGGCAGAACTATACTTGCAACCGCTGGATTACCTTATCAAGCAAAAGCACCGAATACGACACTATATCCGCTACGCTGACGATCTGGTGCTGATAGACAGCAATAAACGAAAACTGAGGAAAGCTCTTCACGACATTTTCCTATTTGTGGAGGAGCTGGGCATGACAGTGAAACACGACTACCAGTTGTTTCGTATTCAGCCATACTGCAAGGAACGGACAGGCCGCAGGGGACGGAAGATAGATTTTGTAGGGAGGTGTTTCGGAATTGGTTTTACCACCATCCGAAAGAGGAGGGCGTTGGCACTTATGCGGCAGAGCAGGTTTATTCAGAAGCTACAGCGGCAGAACCGGCCTGTCTCATACAGAATGGCTTCCGGGTTTCTCTCCCGGTGCGCCTGTTTCAAGCACACCAACTCATACGCCATGAAGAAAAAGTACTACGAAACGGTCAACATCAAAAAGTTAAAGGAGGTTGTCAGCAATGAGAGTAAGAGGAAATGTCTCGCCCAACTCGCTTAGTATTGAGCCGTTCGCACCCATGCCGGGATATGTGGAAGTTCGTCTGCGGGAGAACATCAAAGAGGTCACGGAAGTCGATGAAATGACGGAGCAGGAAATCCCGATGTTCGAGTATGACGAATATACCTTCCATCTGGCGAACAAAGAGGGTCTGCGGGAGGAAATCGAAGGAAATCTGAGCGACTGGCTTGTCACTGGCAGGACGCTTGAAATCAACGAGGGCGCAAGCATTGTACAGGACATGAAAGAAGCTCTGGAAATTGTGGGGGTGAATGTATGAGCATGATCGAACAGGCACAGGCAATCCGGGAAGCTATGGACTACGCAGGAGCAAGCCTTGACGAGGACACCGCTCTGATTTGCGTTGCGCTCTACCGCCCATGGGAAGTTGGCGTTGCGTATAAGCAGAACGACCGCTTCACCTACGGCGTAAACAGTGTGGGAGACCCCCAGCTTTACAAGGTGGCACAGGCACACACCTCTCAGGCTGACTGGCTACCCGATAAGACCTCGGCGTTGTACACCCCAATCGGGCTTGACGAGAGTGGCTACCCCATCTGGTCGAAGCCCACGGGGGCGCATGACGCTTACAACAAAGGGGACATCGTGAACTACAACGGCAAGCTGTACCAGTCTACGATTGACGGAAATACTTGGTCTCCCGATGAATACCCGGCAGGTTGGGTCGAATACACCGAGTAAACACAGAGAGGACAACAGGAAATGATTTCGGAAACCACGCTGATTATCAGTATCGTTACCGCCGTATTTGCAAGCACCGGCTTTTGGGCATTTATCACCTTTCTCATTCAGAGGAAAGACAAGAAGGAAAGCACAGAAGGGAAAATGCTCAGAGGACTTGGGCATGACCGTATTTGTTACCTTGGGGCTTGCTACATCAAGCAAGGGTTCATCACCAAGGACGATTACGAGAATTTGCATGACTATCTGTACCTTCCCTACAAAGAACTCGGCGGTAACGGTACGGCTGAAAAAATCATGAAAGAAGTGGAAAGGCTTCCGCTTCTCAAAGACAAGGAGGATTAAACCATGGCCTACACAAACAGTCCGTTGGTGAGCTACACAAAGCTGTCACCAAACCATTCCGGGCAGAGGACGCACAGCATTGACCGAATTACTCCTCACTGCGTTGTGGGGCAGTGTTCGGTGGAAACGCTGGGGAACATCTTCTTGCCCACTTCCAGACAGGCAAGCTGTAACTACGGTATTGGTTCTGACGGCAGAGTCGGTATGTACTGCGAGGAGAAGAACCGCTCGTGGTGTTCTTCCAGCAATGCAAACGACCAGAGAGCCGTTACCATCGAGTGCGCTTCCGACACCTCCGCTCCCTATGCGTTCAAAACGGTTGTCTACAACAAGCTCATTGACTTGTGTGTGGACATCTGCAAGCGCAACGGCAAAAAGAAACTGCTCTGGCTGGGGGACAAAAACAAGACGCTGAACTACAACCCGAAAGCTGATGAAATGGTGCTCACCGTACACCGCTGGTTCGCCAATAAGAGCTGTCCCGGCGATTGGATGTACAACCGCATGGGAGACCTCGCCAAGGCCGTCACAGAGCGTCTGAGCGGCGTTTCTGGTGGAGGTAGTACAACTGCACCCCCTACCTCTAAAACGCTCTACAGAGTGCGTAAGAGCTGGTCTGACGCTAAGAGCCAGATTGGTGCTTACTCTGTTCTGGAAAACGCCAAGAAACAGGCCGACTTGAACCCCGGATATGAGGTGTATGATGAAAACGGTAAAGTGGTATATGGCGGTAAGACCGCCGTGACAACCCCATTCAAACCGTACACTGTGCGTGTGACAATTCCTGATTTGTATATCCGCAAGGGAGCGGGTACGAATTACGGAACCAACGGCTTCATCAAGCCGGGTGTCTACACCATCGTGGCAGAGCAGAGCGGTCAGGGTGCTTCCAAGTGGGGCAAGCTGAAATCCGGGGCTGGCTGGATTTCTCTTGACCATGCGAAGAAGCTCTAATGGCAAGGCGCAGACGGAAGAAGCAAAGACCCGCTTCGGAGTTTTCCAAGAAAATCGTGGTCGCAGTTTTCGCTATCAACATCGTGGTGATCGCTTTCACTCTGATAATGATATGGCGCACAAACGACCTCTCTCCGCTGGCTTACCTCATACCAGCCGTTGCCGCTGAGACCGCAACGGGGACAGGCTTCTATTACGCAAAAGCCAAAGTGGAAAACCGCATAAAGCTGATGAAGCATTACGACATCACGCCAACCGAACAATCTTTTAACGAACAAGGAGGATATTACAATGGTTGACCTTACCCCTATCATCACCACAGTTCTGACCCTCATTTTCTCGCTGATTACCGCTTTCCTCATTCCCTATATCAAGACCAAGGTGAGTGCGGAACAATTCGCCACCATCAAGCTGTGGGTGCAGGTCGCTGTACAGGCGGCAGAAATGCTCTATGTCGGTAGCGGCAGAGGAGAGGAAAAGAAGAAATATGTGATTGAGTTTCTGAACAGCAAGGGGTTCACGCTGAACGCAGAGGAGATTGAAAACCTCATTGAATCCGCTGTCTTGGAGCTGAAACAGTCGCAGGTAAAGTAGTTAAAGTAGTTCAAAATCGGTTTTTGCGTAAACTTTCTCTATATACGCACGTACTATGCAAAAGTTACACGCAAAAACCAAAGAACAACTACTTTAACTACTTGTATAAGAACAAGAAGAATAACTTACAAACAAAACAAGAGGAGGTGGGCGTTTAACCTACCTCCTCTATATTCATAACAAACCCGAAACAGTGTTTTACAAAAAACAAGGTGTTCGGATTTGCACCTTTTGGTGGAGCCACACACGCTATATCCGAACACGAAAGTGTAGCTGTATTCTGTCCTGACATATTGAAGGTAAATACGATTCTTCTCCCCTTATCCCCATCGTCATAGATATATACGGAGTTCACCAGTGTGTCTATCACTCTGCGTCTGTACTCAATGTCATTCACATTACCGCTCTTGAACGAATTGAGCCAGTGCATTATGCGCTCTTTCGTCAGGAGTGGTTTTTTCATTTCCTCACGAGCAATCTTCCCCTCCAAGTCGTTCTTCTCAGCTTCCAGCTCGTCCATTCGTTCCTTGGTGGTGGGTGTGATTATCCCTTGTTCGATAGCGTTCATGAGGTTTTTTATTTTCTTCTTAATGCCTTTCAGCTCATTTTGAAGTCCATTGAGATAGGAGGTATCAGCCGACTCCTTTTCAATAATCTCCATGGTCTTTCTGGCAATGCGCTCTATGGTTTCGTCATTCAATACATTCTGAACGGTGAACCGCACCACCAGCTCCTCTATCCAGTCCTTTTTCTCCACCGCCTTTTTGCATTTGCGATTCCGCTTACGGTCAATGCACTTGTAGTAGTGATGGAGCTTGCCCGATCTGGAAGTGCCACTTTCTCCGACCATGGAGGAGCCGCAATGACCGCAGAACAATTTTGTGGTGAGAAGATAATCGTCTTTAGCCTTATTCCTCGCACGAGCCGAATAGTTGTGCCTGAGAGTGGTTTGGACTTTCTCAAACAGCTCCCGGCTTATGATAGGTGGCACACCGTCCTCTACCACAACATCTGCGAAACGGTAGACCCCGATATACCTGTCGTTTTTCAGCATTGTGCGCAGACTGTTTTTGTTAAAGGCGTTCCCTCGTGAGGTTTTATACCCTCGTCTGTTGCACTCGTTGATAATCTGAGTTGCTGACATACCATCTGCATACATCTGAAAGATTTCTTGTACAATTTTCGCCCCAACGGGGTCGATTTTATACTTTCTATCTTCCCCTACAGTGTAGCCCAAGGGCATACCTGCCCCTCCTACGGCAAGGCACTGTAGGGCATTTTCTTTTAATCCTCGCTTAATGTTCCGGGACAGGTTCTCCGAATAGTATTCTGCGTACCCTTCCAGCACTGATTCCAGAATAATCCCTTCCGGGGTATCAGGCATGGGCTGTTTGGCGTAATAGACTTTCACGCCATTCTTTTTCAGCTTTGCTTTGTAGATGGCTGAATCGTATCGGTTTCGGGCAAAGCGGTCAAGGGTGTACATTATCACCGCTTCAAATTGCCCCTTTTCGCTGTCTTTTATGAGCCTTTGAAAGTTTGGACGATTATCGGTTTTACCTGAGATTGCTCTGTCGCAATATTCACCGATGATCGTCATTCCATTTTTCAGTGCAAAGTCGTGACACTCACGAAGCTGTCCTTCTATGGATTCCTCTCTCTGGTTATGGCTCGAATATCTGGCATAGATTACCGCTTTCGTAGTATCACCTCCAAGTACTTCTTACGCCTGAGCAATTCTATGGGGATTATCTTCGCTGTGCGCAGAAGATTCTTTATCCCCCTCTAATTCTTCTCGGTTTTCAAATTCATACACCATAGCCATGAACTCATGCTTGGTTCGTCTGGAAAGAGAGCGATAGACCCTGAGAATGTCTTTCTCGTCCTCGTTCTGCGGCTCGTTCTGCGGCGCAAGGTCTTCTTCGTCCATGAAGAAATCGAGGACAGAGCAATGCAGTATCTTTGCCATTTCCACCATTTCATCTTCTTTTGGAAGCGACCCCTTATTGATGGCACTGGTGAACGAAGACGAGCCTTTGACCTGCTTCACGACAGCGGTGAGATTTGTCCCACGCTGAATACAAATTCGATTGATGTTTTCTCTGAAAGACATGATGATTCTCCTTTCACAAATTTTAATTTAGATTTTTTGAATTTGCCTATTGACAATTCGCAAAAGAAGAACTATAATAAGACCAAGAAGTTCGGGATTTCCGAATTGACAATAAGAAACCGACCCCCTTGAAAGTGGCAATTTCGAGGAGGGGCGAGGATTGAGTAGTCCTATAAGAATAATAACATCAATTCGCTTTGTTGTCAAGGCAATTCCCGTTTTCTGAATTGCGAAAGGAGGTAAAAATATGAGCCACATTCAGGAACGAATGAAGAAGCTCGGTGTCAAGCAAGTGGATTTGATTCTCGAACTGCGTAAGCGAGGTATCACAGTTCAGCCACCCGAAATGTCGAGCATTATCCGGGGTGTCTACACCTACCCCAAGGCAAAGGTGGTTCTTGATGAATGTGACAAAATCCTCTCTGAATGTGAATCTCAGTGATTCGCAGATTACAGACCTCGCAAGACCACTGGTGGGTATTTTGCAGAAGTTCTACGAAGACCCGAAAAATGAGGAGGATTTTCAAAAATGGCTACGCAATGTAGAGAAAGCAAAAGAAAACCAAGACGCAACCTGATACGCCTGTATGGTGTTCTCGTAGGGCTGGCGGTCGCAGGAATGGCGATAGGCTTTGCTATTGGGAAATTCACCGCTCCGCAGAAAACGGTGACAATCACCGAGAAGGTGGAAGTCCCGGTGTATGAGTCTGGTGCGCTTCCCAAAAACGCAGATGTGTTTCTGTATGACATTCCGTTATCAGATTCTTTGCAGAGATACATTTACGAAATTTGCGCAGAGAAAAGCGTCCCGGTAACGCTGGCTCTCGCCATGATTGAGCATGAGAGCGGCTTCAACCCGGAAGTTGTCAGTTCCACAAACGATTACGGTCTCATGCAGATCAACGCTGTAAACCATGATTGGCTTGAGGAGCAATACCGAACCGCAGACTTCCTCAACCCTTATCAGAACGCTTTTTGCGGTATCACGATTATTGGCGGTTACATCGAAAAATATGGTGATTATGGCAAGGCTCTGATGGCGTACAACATGGGTGATTATGGAGCGCAAAAGGCTTGGGAAAGCGGAGTTACCAATACAAATTACTCCTCTACGATTCTTGAGCTTATGCAGGAGTACGAGGAGGTGTCACACAATGCCAAGCACGATGGAGCTTAAAGACGGAAAGGTCGAGACCCTTTTCTCAGAGCATGATTTTGCCTATCTGGTGGAGCGATACATGGGTTACGAAGCGGCTGACTACTTCCGCTCCCGCATGAAGGAGCTGGAACGCTACAGAGAGGAGGACGAGAAGTATGACGAATAAGAAGCTCGGCAACGATTTTGAGTCCGCTTTCTGTGAAATCCTCTTTGAGCAGGGCTTCTGGTGTCACAACCTCGCTCAGAATCAGGCAGGTCAACCGGCAGATGTGATTGCGGTTAGAAACGGCAAAGCATATCTCATTGACTGTAAGGTGTGTTCGAGAGGAAGATTCACATTTTCCAGAATTGAGGACAATCAGCACACTGCTATGAAAGCATGGCAGAACAGCGGAAATGGAAAGGGCTGGTTCGCTCTCCTGTGTTCAGACCACATTCTCATGCTTGATTATGAAACGCTGAAACGCCTTTCCAAGACCCAATCGAGTATAGGCTTTGACGAAATGTGTTTTTACGGGTGCGCTCTGGAAGCGTGGATGGTGTTCGCATGATTATCACCGTTTCCAACACACTTACAATCGAAAACCCATCGGCAGAAATGCAGATGTGGTGCAAAAAGCACCTGACGCTTCCCAACCCGAATTATGCCAAAAAAGCTCGCATGAATCTGTGGCTCGGTAACACTCCAAAGGTTCTCAGCCTGTATGAGCAGAGAGGAAACACTCTTATCCTGCCTTTTGGGACGCTGAGGACACTACCTGATTCTGTGAAGGAAAATGCCCTGTTTGTGGGCGATTTCCAATCCCCTGAGAGGGTTTTGTATGGAGGGGTAGATATTCCCCTGTATGACTACCAAAAGGCCGCTGTGGACGCTGTGGCGGCTGGACAGTACGGTATTCTGCAAAGCCCCGCAGGTAGCGGTAAAACGCAAATGGGGATAGCTCTTGTAAAGCGATTTGAAAAGAAAGCCCTCTGGCTAACCCATACGCTTGACCTGCTCAGACAGAGCAAGGAACGAGCGGAGCGATACATGGACAAACGGCTGATTGGCACAATCACCGAGGGCAAGGTCAACATTGGAAGCGGTATCACATTCGCTACCATTCAGACCATGTGCAAGCTCGACCTCTCCCAGTATAAAGACCTGTGGGACACCATCATTGTGGACGAGTGCCACCGCTGTTCCGGGACACCCACCGCCATGACGCAGTTTTACAAGGTTTTGAACAGTTTAGCGGCTCGACATAAAATCGGTCTCTCAGCTACCGTACACAGGTCAGACGGTATGATTGAAGCCACCTACGCACTTCTCGGTCATGTGATCTACACCGTTCCTGACGAAGCCGTTGGTGACAAGATCATGAAAGTCGGTATTCTCCCTGTCTCAACAGGAGTGGAGCTTGGACGAGCGTGTCTGAATACTGACGGTACGCTGAACTACTCGAAGCTGATTACTTACCTCACCGAAAATCTTTGCCGGGAAGAAATTATCATCAACGCAATCAAGCTCAACGAGGGTAAGAGTTGCCTAATTCTCTCTGACAGGCTCAGTCACTTAGAGCACCTTATGAGCTGGCTCCCGGCGCACATGAGACGGGACGCAGTGATGGTGAGTGGAAAAATGACAACGAAAAAGGGCAAGGCCGAACGGGAAAAAGCCATTGAGGATATGCGGGTAGGAAAGAAAAAGTACCTGTTCGCTACCTACTCACTGGCAAAAGAAGGTCTGGATATACCTTGCTTAGAGCGGCTGTTCCTCACTACACCTCAAAAGGATTATGCGGTGGTGACACAGAGCATTGGCAGAATCGCTCGTGTCTGCGAGGGCAAGTCAGACCCCATTGCCTATGATTTTGTTGACAATATCGCTTACCTTGTAAAGTCCTACAAGAAGCGTTGTACGACCTACCGTAAGAACGGTTGCTATTTCGTGGAATAGGAGGTGAGACAGTGAGATTGATTGTTTACGATGTAGAGGTCTTTTGCGAAGACTGGCTGGTAGTCCTCAAGGATATGGAAAGCGGTAAATACACCGTTGTCCATAACGACAATGAGGTGTTGAAGCAGTGTATCACAGAGGACAACATCTATGTCGGATTTAACAGCAAGCACTACGATCAGTTCATCATCAAGGCAATCTGCTGTGGGTTTATCCCGCAGGAGGTGAAACAGGTCAACGATTACCTTATCGGCGGCGGTCAGGGCTGGGAATACCCACCTCTGAAAGACTTCTTTTTCCGCTTCAACAATGTGGACATCAAAGACGATATGCAGATGGGCTTGTCCCTAAAGGCTATCGAAGGACACTTGGGGTTATCTGTTGAGGAGTCCACCGTACCCTTTGACATCGACAGGGCATTGACCGAAGCGGAGCTGAAAGAAACTGCCAAGTACTGTATGCACGATGTTGACACGACAGAGCGGCTGGTGGAGCTTCGGAAGGATTACCTCAAGAACAAAATCCATATCGGAAAGCTCGCAGGTCTGGACGATGTGAAAGCGATGGGTATGACAAATGCGAAACTGACTGCGGCTCTGCTGAAAGCAACGAAGCAACCCCATGACGATGAACGCAAATATGTGTACCCCGATCACCTCAAGCGTGAGTATATCCCGCAGGAAATCTTCGATTTCTTTGACAAGATGTATGACCCTGAGATCTCCGACAAGGAGCTGTTCAGCGACAAGCAGACTTTTTCTATTGGGGAGTGTCCGGGCGTTGTGGGGTACGGCGGGATTCATGCCGCCATTCCCAATTACTTTTTCGAGGAAACCGCAGACCGGGTTATCCGCAACAAAGATGTGGCGAGCTACTATCCCCACCTCATGACACTGTGCGGCTACACCTCCCGCAATATTCCTTCGGCACAGGTCTTTGAAGATGTGCTGGAAACCAGAATGAGAGCCAAAGCAAGCGGCGATAAAGCTACCGCCAATGCGCTCAAGCTGGTTGTGAACACGACCTATGGCGCACTGCTGAACAAGTACAACGACCTGTTTGACCCTCTTATGGGACGCTCTGTGTGTATCACCGGGCAGTTGTTTCTGCTGGAACTGGCTGAACACCTCTACGCCGATATTCCGGGGCTGAAAATAGTCCAGCTCAATACAGACGGTATCATGGTCGAGTGCGACCGGGCAGACCTTGGGAAACTGGACGAAATCTGTGACGAATGGCAACAGCGGACAGGATTTGAGCTGGAAGAAGATTCCGTTGTGAAGATTGCGCAGAAAGATGTAAACAACTACATCGAAGTTCAGCCAAGCGGAGAGGTCAAGGAAAAAGGCGGCTATCTTGTCAAAGGTATCTCCAATGTGGGCGCATGGAAAATCAACAATTCCTGCTGTATCGTGGCAACCGCCCTCCGGGAGTATTTTGTCAACGGTACACCAGTGGAGGACACCATCAACTGCTGTGACGATATTTTCCAGTTCCAGATTATTGCAAAAGCTGGTGTGAAGTATCGTGAAGCATATCACCTTGTCGATGGCGAGCAAGTCCCGGTACAGAAGGTGAACCGGGTCTATGCTACGGCTGACGAGCGTTACGGGAAGCTGTTCAAGATTAAGGCTGAGAACGATTCAACGGCGAAGATCGAAATGCTTCCTGACCGCTGTATCATCGACAACGACAATCACCTGACTATAGCCGATGTGGACAAGACCTTTTACATCGAAATGGCAAAGAAACGGGTCAATGACTTTTTAGGCATAAAACCCGAAAAGAAAAAAGGAGGACGCAAAAAGATGGCTACTACAGCTAAGAAAACCGAAACCGTTGCAATGAATGTATATCAGAAATTGCTCACCGCAAGAGCGAAGTTCCTCGAAGCGGATGTGCAGAAGACAGGCAAAAATATGCACCTGTCCTTCAAGTACTTTGAACTGGACGATATTGTCCCCACTGCGACCCGAATTTTTGGCGAGGTCGGCCTGATTCCTATCGTAAACTTCACCTCTGACATTGCCACCATGACAATCGTGAACACCGACAATCCTTGGGAGGAAAGCATTAGGTTTGGAGCTCCCTTCAACCAGATCGCTCCCATCGTGAGCAACACCGGGAAACAGGCTACCAACGAAATGCAAGCCCTTGGCTCGTCTATCACCTATATGCGCCGTTACCTGTATATGATTGCTCTTGACATCTGTGAGAGCGACAGTTTTGACGCAAATGTGGGCAAGCCTGTGTCTGCTCCCACCGCTGATACTGCTCCGAAAGCCCCCGCCACTCCCCAACAGAGACAGGAAGTGAAAGCGGAACTGACCGCCCCGGCAGACAACGCCACTGCCTTGCAGATTAAGGGTCTCAAGAGCGTCTTGAAGAAGCTCAAGGACGCTGATCCCACCAAGGAGGAAATGATCGCTCAGATTGCGGTGCAGACCAAGGGCTTTACGGAAATCAGCAAATCTGATTGCGAGACCCTTATCACCAAAATCACCACCATGCTGGAAGGGAGTAACGAATGATGAAATGGCTTGACTCTAACCAGATTCAGATTACACCGCCGAAGCGTACCAAGAAAGTGACCGGCACACGCTTCGCCACCATTCTCGGTCTGAACCCTTGGTCTACCCCTTTTGAAATGTGGTGCGCTATTACCAAGACCTATGAGAAGCCCTTCGAGGACACCATCTATACCGCCGCTGGTAAAGCCATCGAGCCGAAACAGGCCGAGTATATGAAAAAGTCCTACGGCATGGATTTGATTACCCCTACCGACCGTTACGGTGAGGATTACTTCAACAAGACTTGGGGTGATTTCTTCCCCGAAAATCCTCACTTCGGCGGTATGTGGGACTACCTCGGAGTGGACGAGGAGGGCAAGGTCGATACCGTCCTCGAAATGAAAACCACCAAGCGCATTGAGGATTGGCAGAATAACGCTCCCGAATACTACGCTCTACAGGCGGCTCTCTACGCATACTTGCTTGGAGTGGATAATGTTATCATGGTCGCTTCCTTCCTTGACGAGAAGGACTACGCAGACCCCTCCAAGTATGTTCCCAACATCAAGAATACCATTACGGTGGAGTTTAAGGTGTCTGAGCGTTACCCGGATTTTGCGAGAATGATAGCCGAGGTAGAGTCTTGGTGGGGCGAGTATGTGGCTGGCGGTATTTCCCCGGTCTATGACGAGAAGAAGGACGCTGAGATTTTGGCGGCTCTGCGTACTCACAATCTCACCCCCGACACCGACATCAACGCTCTCATTAAGGAAGCGGAAGGACTCAAGGTAGAGGTGGACAAAGCCACTTCCGCAATCGCTGATAAGGAGAAGCGTCTGAAAGAGGTCAACGACATCATCAAGGAGCACGCTATGAAGCAGTTCCGGGACGGTGACAAAAAGGTGGAGATCAAGGGGTCTGCCTACACATGGACGGTCTCTCGCTCCGAAACCACTACAATAGACAAAAAGGCACTGGAAGCTGACGGTCTGCTTGAGAAGTACCAGAAGAAATCTGAGCAGTACCGCATGACTGTGAAATAAGGAGGATTTTCACCATGAAATTTCAGAAATTTGTAAAGGCTCTTGGTTCTGACGGTATCGTCTACAATCGCAAGAACGGCGAACGCTGGCTCGCTTCCGACAAGGTATTTATGAAAATCCCGGAGGATATTCGTAGCGTCACCTGCACCGAGGTTGCCGATATGCCCGAATTTGTAGAGAACATCATCAATTACGACAGCTTCACCGACCCCTGTGACCTCCACAAGGCTGTCATGCCGTATGCCGATGGCGTTATCAAGGATTGCGTTCGTATCTACGCTACGGAGGGCGCACAGAACAAGGTCGCAATCGACAATAGTGCCTACGCCCTCATTGAGCGAAAAGACATCGTGGAAATGTTTGTCAAGTATAACGCCGAGGAGGAAACCAGCGAGGGCAAGGCTCTGGTCATCAAGCGTCCTGCGAAGTTCTCCTCTGCTGAGGACGAGGAAGTACTTGGTCTGATTTTCCCGACCGATTACGAGGAATAAGGAGGACGCTATGTATATTGACCCTTTCGTTGCCGGTGTAATCACCACTATTCTGGTGGAATTGGTGTTGATTGTCGGCTACGCCATGTATGTGAGTTCTAAGAAGAAATAAGGAGGATAAAGACAATGGCAAGCAAAACCAAAGCTCAGTTGGAGCAGGAAATTAAAAACAGCCGTGAGCAGATCGAGTGTCTGAAATTAGAGCTGGAAAAGGCAAACCGTGTTGAAACGAAGAACGATGCCGCACAAGAGCTTTATGAGATGTATGAAGCCTATACAAAAGCCGGTTTCACTGAGGAACAGGCTTGGGAGCTTATGAAAATCATTGTGAACAATGGCACGACAAAGCGTGGCCTGTTTTAAGGAGGATAAAGACAATGGCAAGAATCCCTATGACAAGCGGGTTTACTCTCATTCCCGAAGGAACCTATGTGTTCCGAGTATATGGTGCGACCTATGACGAGGAGTTTGGCAAGATCGAGGTAAAGCTGGTGAACGCCGCTGGTATGACCCACACCGAGCGTTTTTCCATCAAAGACAAGAATGACGAGCCGAATGAAAAGGCTCTGAACGCTTTCTCCTACTTTGCCAAAACGGTAATGGGTGATTACACTTTGGAGGACATTGACCCCTCTGAGCTTATCGACCACTTCATCTGCGCCGAGGTCGTTCACACTAAGCTCCCGTCCAACAAAGACCCCAACAAGATGGTTACTTTCGCCAATTTTGGTGACAAGTCCCCGGCAGAATACTTCGACACTGAGCCTGTCGCTCGTGCTCTGACGCTTGGCAAAGAGGGGGCTACTGCTCCTGCTACCCCTAAAGCCACTGCCGCTCCTACCCCCTCTCCCACTCCTGCGGCGCAACCCGCAAAGGGGCTTGACCTTGACGCACTGCTCGGCGGTCTGTAAGCGTGGGCATAAAGTGTTGCAAAGATTGTATAGCACCTAAACGCCATGCGGGTTGTCATGCCACTTGCGCCGAATACCTCTCCGAGAAGAAAGCACACGATGAACTCAGGGAGAAAGAGCGCAAGTGGCGTGAAGCCGCAAATAGTTTGTATGCGCAAAGGTCAAAAGGTGTTCAGAGGGCTTTGCGGAGCAGGAGGAAATGAAATGGAGATTGCTAAGGACGATAAAGGGAAAGCCAAGCTGTCCCTTGTCCCTGTTCAAATTATCCGTGATATTGCGGTTGTCCGGGAGTATGGAACGGAAAAATACCATGACCCGGATAATTGGAGGAAAGTCGAACTGCAACGGTATGTAGACGCTTTTTACCGCCACTGGCTTTCCTTCATTGAAGATCACCGCTCAAAGGACGCTGAGAGCGGTATCGAACATTACAAGCACATGGCCTGTAATATGGCGTTTATCTGTGAACTGATGAAGGAGGGAGACCAATGACAGAACGGGAAAGATTGCAGTTATTTGAAGCCGCTGGTTTTGACAAGATTATCTCTCAGGACTTCAAAACCTATCTGCTGGCGAATGGGTTCTTTCGCTCCCCGGCAAGCACAAAATACCATGGAGCCTACGAGGGAGGGCTGTTCGACCATTCTCTGATGGTGATGAACTCTCTGGTAGACCTGTCTGCGAAGAATGGTCTGAAATGGCAGAGAGCCGAAAGCCCCTTCATCGTAGGTATGTTCCATGACCTGTGTAAAATCGACCAGTACCGCCACCCGGTTAAAGAAACCATTGCAGATTGGTATGGGGAGTGTCCTGTCTATGACGAACAGGCGTGGGAATACAACCCCGACACTGCTATCAAAGGACATGGTGACAAGTCGGTCATTCTTCTCTCTCAGTACATGACGCTGACCGAGGAGGAAGTCATGTGCGTTCTTTATCACATGGGTGCTTTCACCGACCGGGAACATTGGCGTGAGTTCACCAACACTGTACAGAGATTCCCGAATGTGCTCTGGACGCACCATGCGGATATGATCGCTTCCCATGTGGTAGGTGTCTGATATGCCGGTTTTCAAAAGAAACAGGGGTCACATCTTCGGAGTACAGTTCAGCGCAAAGGAACAGAAAGCCATAGACGCTGAAATTCTTCGCCAATGCGCCGAGTTCGATAAAAAGAATGAGCATGAAATGGACGCTCTGATTTTATGGCTACTCCATGAAAAGTTCGGTTTTGGGAAGAAACGCTTACGGGCTTTTTATGACAGCTTTTCCACCGAACTGGACGCTCTTGTGAAACGGTATGAAATGGGTGACGAGGACAAAGCGTGGCTGTGCGCTTACAAATTAAAACAATACGGTATTGACATTGCCGAATGGAATGAGGAGGTCAGAGAATGAACTACAGGCTGAAAAATACGAACGGAAAGGTGACTTTCCTGCTTCGCACTGGAAAAGACTTGGTGAAAAACCAGATGGCGATTGCGTCTGCCCAGCACATCATCAACCATGGGAAGCTGATGAAATCGGATGTCAGCGGCTACCCCATCAACATCGACAACAAATGGTACTTTGAGGGCGAGGTTTCCAAGAGGACAGCTCCCCGCAAAGCGGAGGGTGAAGAATGAGGACATACTATTCTGACTATATCCAGCACTGCATGAGATTCTATGCCAGACACCCCAACCCGAAGTTTCGTTCTGACGCTGATAAGCAGAACTGGTATGCCTGTGAACACGCTCTAAAGGGTTTCACTGACGCTGACAGGGACATTCTGCTGTTTATTTACCGGGAGGGTAATACCATTCCCGATAATGTTTACAGGGTGTCTGTGCAGAAAAACATCAAGCAGGACAAGATTTGGGCTTTGGTAAACGAGTTGGAGCACAAAATTGCAAAAAGGAGGAGCCTGATTTGACACGATACGAGAACATACCCGAAGAATTGAAAAGGTTGAATCAATGGGTCTGTACTCGCAGTGACAGCAAGGTTCCGATGAAAGCATTTGAGCGAGAAGCCGCTTCCTCCACCAATCCAGAAACATGGTCTTCCTTCGACACGGCTCTCAAGGCTGTGTCGGAGGGACACTATGATTACTGTGGGTTCGTCTTCAATGACAACGGTTATGTTGGGATTGATATAGACGATGGTTACGACCAAGACGGTTTTCTCTCCCCATTGGCGGCAGAGATCATCGGTGTATGCGAAAGCTATACCGAAAAATCCAAGAGCGGCAGGGGCTTTCATATCCTGCTCAGGGGTACGCTCCCGTTCAAAGGCAAGAACAACCTTGCAGGGGTGGAGATTTACAAAGCGGCTCGTTATTTCATCATGACAGGCGATACGCTTTTGTATGACACCATCGAAGAAGATCAGGAAGCGATTGATTATGTGGTGGAAAAATTTTTCCCGGAAACGAGAGAGAGCAAAGAGGGAGAGCGATACGGAGGTAGGATTTACTCTCCAATATGGAGCTTGCCTGAAAACAATCGTATAAAGCTCCGTCCTGTCTATCCCCGTATTCCCGATGGCAGTAGAAACATCTGCCTGACTTCACTTGCGGGTATGCTACACAATCAAGGCTACAGTAAACAGCAAATCTATGATGAACTGCTGTACGCCAATATGGTGGCCTGTGACCCTCCCCTTGATCGGAATGAAATCAGGACAATATGCAACAGCGTTACACGCTATAAGAGGTGAAGATATGAATTTAATAGGACAAACATTCGGTCGATTGACTGTTATAGATAATGCTCCTTCTTCTCCAAATCGACACAAACAGGTCTTATGCAAATGTGAATGCAGTAATCAAAAAGTAGTAAGGGTAGAAGCATTATTGAATGGTAGAACCAAAAGTTGTGGTTGCCTTACCAAAACAGCAACGAGAAGTGCGATAAATGCCTGTACAATTCATGGTGAATCTAAGACCAGACTGCATGGTATTTGGAACGGGATGATACAACGATGTACAAATCCCAATCGTCCTAAATACCCAGAGTATGGTGGCAGAGGTATCGAAGTATGCCAAGAATGGTTCGATTTCGTTAATTTCAGAGATTGGGCATTATCAAACGGCTATGCTGAAAATCTGACAATTGACCGTATTGACAATAATGGAAATTACTGCCCTGAAAATTGCCGTTGGGCTACCGTAAAAGAGCAAGCTAATAATAGAAGAAAAAGGAGAAAGAAGAAATGAAAGCGAGCGTTTTTTTATTCTACACCCTCTCCAATCGAAACTATCTCAGAAATAGCGTCCATTTGCTACGACAGCGACCCGAAAGACCCTTTGAAGCTGGTAACACATTTGTACAAATGTGGTCATTTATCAGTGTTTGAGCATATCTACTTCACCTTCAAAATCGAGGGTATCTCTCGTGCCTGTTCTCACCAGCTCGTGCGGCATAGGCACTGTAGCTTCACTCAGCGCAGTCAGCGGTACTGCTCGGAGGACGGATTTTCGGCAGTGCTACCTTGCTCTGTAGAAGAAGCGGGTGGTGATTATGACTATGGTATGGTTATGAATCGGATTGCGGAATTTTACGAGGAATGTCAAAAAGTTGGTGTTCCCAACGAGGACGCTCGTTATATCCTCCCCAACGCCTGTGAGACCGAGCTGTACCTATCCTGCAACCTGAGAGAGCTTATCCATATCGCCAACGAGCGGCTCTGTCTCAGGGCGCAGTGGGAAATCCGGGAGCTGGTAGAAAAGATGGTCTCTCTCGTAGACCCGGAACTTCACTTCATGCTCGTTCCCAAGTGCAAGAGCGGCAGAATTGTATGTCATGAAGTTTGCAGAGGTGTAGACAATGATTAACACAAAAGGAGAATGGATTTATACCAACGCTGAGATTGCCTATGAGCTTGGGCTTTCCCCGGCTACCGTCAACGCCATTGGCAAGAAGCTCTACGGCAACAAAATCCCTCATTGGACTGCCCTTGAAGTTCGCAGGATTATCCAGTACATCAAGTCCATTTCCGTTGAGGAGGACGAAAAACGGCTACAGGTGCTTCGTGACATTGTTGCCGAAACAGGCTATGTAAAGCAGGACGATGAGGAAGTAAGAAAGAACGTGAGGAGGGATTTACACAATGTCTGAATATGAGAAAAACAAGCTATACTGCCCCCTCCTACTCGCTTCGGACGCAATCAGTGCCCCTAAAGGGTGGATATGTCGGAGAGAAAATTGTGCTTGGTGGGTAGAGGATAAACAGAAATGCGCTATTGCAGTAGGAGGTGAACGCAATCGTGGAAAATAAAATGCTCACAGAACTTCAAGGCTTATTAGAGGACATCAATGAGAACGAAATCGTATCGCACATATTGGACGGGACGCTTATCTCTTGGTTAAGCTCTTGGAAGATGAAGTGCGGTATGCTGACGGCTTTTCTTGTTGAAAATGATAGAGCAAATATGGAAGAGCTTGAGAGTCTCCGGCGTGAAAACTTAGTTCTTAAAATGAGAATTATAATTCGTGATTACTATTGACAAATTCGCATTATGCGGTATAATGTAGTAAAGGAGGCAAAGATGTATGAACACATTGAAACCAAGTGAATTTGCCAAGCGAATTGGTGTATGCTTGAAAACCGTACAAAGTTGGGACAACAAAGGTGTTTTCCCGGCTAAGAGAACCCCGACTGGCAGACGATACTACACGCAGGAGGACATAGAGCTTTATTTTCGTTCTACAGCTTCACCTCATGACGGTAGATGGATTTGTCTCGATGAGGGAAAAGTCAAATGCTCCGTTTGTGGTGCAACCTACGATTACGATGATAATTATTGCGGCAACTGCGGAGCGAGAATGGTTTGGGATAAAGAAGAAATCGCCAAACTCAGCAGTCTCAGGAAGGAATTAGTGGTGTGACGATGGGGAAATACGACTTGGACAAACTCTTGTCCGACAGCACAACTCGAATCCCGTTGAATGAAACCTTTGTAGAAGACGCACCCAAAACCTTTGAGGAATGGTGTCAGATTCACGGAGAACCCGAATACCTCTACGAAAAAGTGAAGTCTTCTCCTCTTGAGATTGTTGTGGTGGATTGCAAAGAACTTTCACAGGACGTAGACACGAGCGGGATTATTGTAGAGGGCAAAAAGGGCGAAATGCAACTCAACTACAAGCGTTTTGTGGACGTGTTTGCAGAAATCAACAGATGTGTGTACTGTCACGGGATTTTCTATACCCCCGATGGAATGATGAGCAATCAATCTGTCCGCAGAGACATAGCAAATACGCTTGGCGATATGGGGTGGACTTCTCGCCTTGACGTGCCTACAAACGCTCTATTCACTTCCCTCAAAGATATGTACCATGTTGACAGTTTGGGTATAGACGATACCGTTATCCCTTTGTCCAACGGAGACCTTCATATTGGTAAAGACACGTGGGAGTTTCACCTTGGAGAAAAAAAGCAAGCCCCCTATCGACTCTCTGTGAATTACACTCCTGTAAACAAGCCTACCCCGCTGTTTGACAAATGGTTAAAAGACGCTTTTGTCCCGGAAGACATTCCGACTATTCAAGAAATCATGGGTTATTGTCTCGTACCCGTCACGTCAGCACAGGAAGCGTTCTTTTTAGTTGGAGACGCTGGTGTAGGTAAATCGGGGCTTGGTACAATTCTAAAAAGCATTATGGGAAATGCGTTTGAATCCATCAACACTCAGGAGCTTGTGAGCAAACGGTTTCAAATTGCCACTGTCGAAAACAAGCTGGTTGCTTACGATGATGATTTGGGTTCAGCCGCACTTGAGGAGACAGGCGTGTTAAAAAAGCTCATTACCGCAGACACACCTATCCCGGCAGAAAGAAAATACGGAGACCCGTTCAGCTTCCTCCCCTATTGCCGGGTGGTGGCAAGCGCAAACTTCATGCTCTCATCTCTCTATGATGATTCTGACGGCTTTTACCGTAGACTTCACCCGATACTTGTAAAAAGCAAAGACCCAAACAGAAAGACCATCAACAAGTTCTATGAAATGATTATCGAAAACGAGAAGGAACAGATTTTCAAATGGGCTTTGATCGGACTGAAACGAGTAATCGAAAACGGCTGGAAAATCTCATGGTCTCAACGATCTATCGACTACATGAGCGTAACAAAGTCACAGGGTACACACTTCGAGGATTTCTTGGAGGAAGTCTGCGATATTTCCCCGGAAGGAAGCGTCACCTGTGCAGAACTCAAGAGCGTCTACCTTCGCTGGTGTAAAGAGAACGGCATAAAAGACGCTTCCGACAGGCGATTGTTCCGCTGGTTTTCCGACAATGCTGAGAAGCGAGGTATTCAATCGAATCGCAATCTCCCAAGGGGCGAGAAGCGTGTGCGTGGTTATGATGGAGTTTCAATTAAAAACGCATGGAAGACAGCAGTTTTGTAATGAGACACTAAACGACTCTGAGACAGTATTGAGACACAACTTGAGACAGTAAGAAAATCCGAAAACCGTTGCACATAAAGGGTTTGAGACAGTGAGACACTATTTATATTAAAAACTTTCCTTTAAGGAGATATTATTCCTATATATAAAGGATAAGAAAAATTAGTGTCTAAGTGTCTCAAAAATCGAAAACCCTTGAAAACACTGGCTTTTTCGGCATTTCCTTAGTGTCTCAATAGTGTATCATTAGTGTCTTTAGCATCTAAACGAAAAGAGGACTCTCCGGGTATGTGCATGGAGAGCTGACATAATGACAAGGAGGTATGAAACGTGTCGAACGAAGTAAAGACGGAGGAAGTACAGGTTGTCAAGAAAAAAGGTAAACCGAGGGGCGGCAACTCTCCAGTGATTGGTATGAATGGGTACGACTTGGAGCCGGGTGACAATGCAAAGTACCTGAGAAATTCCATGCACTTGATGAATCTGCCTGACATTGATCTGCATGATGTGAAGCAGGTGGAGAAACGATTGAACGACTATTTTGAGTTCATGGCTTCGAGTGATATGAAGCCTACTGTGTCTGGTATGGCATTGGTGTTGAATGGTATGAGCAGACAAAATTTATGGGCAATTACTCATGATGCACCTACAGGTGGTGTTGGGTATAAGACTGCGTTGCCGAAGGAGGTAGCGGACACCTTAAAAAAAGCGTATCGCATAATGGAGGTTCTGTGGGAGGATTATGTTCAAAACGGCAAGATCAACCCTGTCATGGGTATTTTTCTCGGCAAGAACAACTATGGTTATCAGGATAAGACTGAGTATGTTGTCACTCCGAATGTTCAGCAGGATAACGACTATGACCCCGACTCTATCAGAGAGCGTTATCTTATCGACTCTGCCAACGACTCTGACGAGGACGGTAGCGACTCCGGCAACGACTAACGACTATCGACTATCAACTCTCAAGCGACTATCGACTATCGACTATGAAACCGCCATCGGCTCTGCCCCGGTTCTGTCCGGCGTGGAGCGGGTGGCGGTCTTTTTGTGCGGAAAATTTCATGATTTTTCGGATTTTTGACGTTTTCTATTAGCACTTTGCAGTATTAAAGCAAAATTGACGGTTTTTCGGGGGCTTCTCTTGTCTTCATACCTATTATATACAAAAAGTCAAAAGTAAATGTACGCAAAAAATAAATCGGATATTTCCGAAAAAATTTTTGAAAACCTCTTGACAGTTCGGATATAACCGATTATAATAAAAGTGTAATCGGAAATAACCGAACAAAAAGGAGGATATATAAATGAAGCCGCTGGAAATGCCAAAATGCAAGCAACAAAAAGACTTTGAGGATTTAGCAATCAATCTAATTAAAGTAATGGCGCAAATGGAAGTTGAAAAACAAATTGAATTGTTTGAGTTTGCACAAGATTTAGCATTTAACGAGCCGGACAAAAGGAGGTACAGAAAATGAAAAAATACGAATTGATACCGACAGACGGACGCAAGAGCTTTTACGGAAAAGCGGTTGTTGTGGTGGAGGACAACGGGACAGAAACGCTATACAGCTACGGAACGCCCATTATTAAAAGGCTTGTTTCCGGGGAATTAGTCAAGCTGTGGAGCGATTGGACAGCAACGACAGGCCGACACATTAAAGCGTTTTGCGGATTGAGCAAAGCGGAATATATGAGCTTGTAAGAGGAGGTAAAAGAAATGTATATCGGCAGAGAAAACGAAAAATTATACTTGCGTCCGCTTGATTTCAATGTGTGCCGTATTATGACACAATTAGCGGAGATCGTAAAAAACAACGGCGGCAAAGTAAAGCCCATTAGAAACGCCCTTGTGTGTGATAGGAATTTAGATAATTCTGAATTTGTGCAAGTGACCCACACAACATATATTACTTTTGTTTGTGATGAAATCGCCTACTATTTCCAAGTTGATCAAAACCCGTTTTTCCCGTTCTACTACATCAAAACGCCCGTTAGAAATGGGAAATTTTCAAAAGACGCTTGTCTTGATGAATTTACTAAAAAATGGCTATTTGATTGCCTTTTTAAATCAGAAGTACCAGACGCAATTATTAAACAGGCGGCGCAGATTATTTTTGAAGAGCTTATAAAAGCACGATTTTCTATAATTCGCCGGGATAGTCACCGGGAAAAAGTCGCTAATACATTTTCCCCCGGTTGGCATTGGGAAACGGTGCAAGCACCCGAACGAATGGAAAAAGTAGATTTTTAAGGGGGTGCAATAAATGAGGGCTTACACCTTTACTGAAAACGGCTACACATTCAAGCGGATAAACAAGAAACAGGCAAGGCAGGCATATAGCAACGGTTTAACGGTTCGCTTTTGTCCTTGCAATTTGCGCCCCGGTTCCCCGTTTCGGCTTGATATGGATATAAACAAAATCAATCAGAATTGCGCCGGGGAAACATTCGATAGCATTGTAAATGCTTTTGAGTGGTATAACTGCCGGGACAGTGAAACGGGAAAATATACCGCCTTTTATATACCGGTTGAGACGGTGGACAGGTTCACCGGGGAAACGCCCACGGCGGGAACATTGGGAACGGTGGAGCAATACGCATATAGCTATATGGAGGGTTAAAAAATGGGTGCAGTGAATTACTTTACAAGCGATTATATAACAATGGGCTTGCGTCCTTATGATTCGTTGGAGCTTGAAAACGATTTGGAGTTTATGGAGGAAATGCAAACGCAAGTAAACGAGTACGGCGGCACGATTGAAAACGCCATAGCGGAATACATAGAAGATTGCTATAACTGCGATTATGAGAACATTAAAACAGAGCTTAAAAAGCATAATTTCCATTACTACCACATTACCATAAAGCCGGGATATTATGAGGGCTTTACACTGGATATTGAAAATAATTTCCCGGTTGCGCTGGACAGTTGGGAGGATCGCCGGGACGCAAACAAGGAAATTACAGAAATAAAGCAATTTCTGATTGATTGCGCCGGGTTGGGGTTGGTGCAATGTTCGCCGGGTTGGTGTACCGGGTACAACGATTATAACGGCACTATTAAAGCGATTAAAGCGGCAATAAAGGAAATGCGGGACGAATTGCGCACAATTCCCACATGGGCACAATATAACCGGGCTTGTTAAAATGGAGGGCTTAAAAATGACAGATTATAACAAAATTGCAATGGACAATCTAAACGCCTTAATGCGTGAAATTGCGGAATATTCCCGAATGGCTGAGGAAATAGGGGAAACGCTGGACAGCTTGAAAGACAGTTTGAAAAAGTACATGGAGGAAAACGGGCTTGATACTATCGCCGGGAGTGAACACAAGGCAAGCTATAAAGCTGTTACCAGTTCCCGCATTGATACCACGGCATTAAAGCGGGATATGCCCGAAATTGCCGCAAAATACACCAAAACGACAAACACACGGCGTTTCTTGTTTGTGTAAAGGGGGTTTGAAAATGATTCACGCAAGGAAAAGCACACGGGGCGCAAAATGGTATTTAATGCCCCCCGCCGATATTCCCGCATTTATAGCTTTTATCTCAAGGGCACAAACACAAGCGGGAGTTTTTGAAAATGTGACAGTAAAGCCCTATAAGGGTAAAAAGTACAATCCCGCTTTTCAATGGGTTGTTGTTGGTTAATAAATGGAGGGTTTGAAAATGTGGCTTGTGATCTTGCTTGTTTTCCCGTTTATGTTGTTGGCCGAGCTTTTGAAAATGAATAATTGATACATACACCCCGCCTATATTGGGCGGGGTTTTTCTATGCTCTATGCAAGCGGCTTGTATTGCCCTGTATAGGGCTTTTCTTGTGCGTGTAGGGTTCCTATATACCCCCTATTAAATGCCCTTTATAGGGCTTGTGTGGGGCTTATATGATGGGCTTTATACAATGGGGCTTGTGTGCCGTCCCTGTCCTGTTATCGTGGGCGTGTGCTGTGGGCTTGTGTCCTTGTGCTTGTAATCTTGTATTGTGTGGGAGCTTGTGCGGCTGTCCCTGTCCTCCATTGTGTGCGGTTTGCCTTGTGTGTGGTGCTGTCATTTGGGCATATTCTATTGACAGTGGCGGCGGGTGGTATCAATAGGGCTTGAAAGCTTTATTTTGAATGTGCTATCACCGTTTTATAATTCTATTGACAGCGGGACAGGCAAGCCGGGAGCCGTTGCCGGCTTGCCTTGAGTGGCACCACCCCGGAGGGGGATAGCACACCGGCGAAAGAGCCGCAGGGAGTCGCTTGAGTTCCCCAAAATTTCAAAAAAGAAACAAAAAGACCCTTTTTCGTTGAGACACTAAAATCAAAAAGACAGTAATGAGACAGTATTGAGACACTTACAAATAACCGAAAAACCTTGAAATTACGGCATTTGAGACACTGAGACACTATTTTTATCATAAAACAGTCTTTATAGGAGAGTGTGTTCTTATATAAAGTTTTGGCAAAAATTACTGTCTCAAGTGTCTCACAAAAAAGTTCGGATATATCTTGACAATTCGGATATTTCCGTGATATAATCCAATTATCAAAACATCGGAGGTGTACCAATGAAAGCAGGAGACGCTGTTAGAGAGGTTATGAGGGAGAAAGAAATTGGTGTCAATCAGATGGCAGACCGATTGAATAAATCTCCCCGCCTTGTTAGCGAAAGACTAAGCCAAGACAACATAAGTATAACAAAGCTACAAGAACTGCTTCGTGTTCTCGATTATAAAATCGCTATTTTACCAAGGACGGCAAGGCTTCCCGAAGGTGGATATGAATTAACGGTGGAAAATGCTACTAAGCCTAAAAGTGAAGTGGTGTCAAAATGATTTACGGATATGCTCGTGTTTCTACCAAGGGGCAAGCTCGTGATGGCAACAGTCTTGAAGCCCAAACGCAACTACTCAAAGACGCAGGAGCAAAACAGATTTTTTATGATTCATTTACAGGAACGAAAGTGCAACGTCCTGAGTTTGACAAGCTCACCTCAAACCTATCTTCCGGCGATACGTTGATTGTGACGAAGCTGGATAGGTTTGCCCGGAGTGCTTCTCAAGGGAGTCAGATGATAGAATCTCTAATAAACCGTGGGGTAACTGTACATATTCTGAACCTTGGTGTGATGGACAATACACCTACTGGAAAGCTCATACGAAATGTCATGCTTTCGTTTGCCGAATTTGAGCGAGACATGATTGTCGAGAGGACACAGGAAGGAAAAGCTATTGCACGAGAAAAGGGTGTGCGAGTGGATGGGAGACCAAAATTAAAAGTCTCACAAGAAAAGTTTTCTGAATTATTTGAGGAACAACAAAAAGGCGGTATTACTGTCGGTGACGCTTGTGCTTTGCTTGGGATTTCTCGCTCCTCGTGGTACAACCTTGTGAGAGCAAAAGAGTGTTCGGGAGGTATATAGTATGCACACAACAGAAGTCGTATTAATGATTGTAATATCGTGTATAATCGTTGGTCTCGTTACTGGTTTAACCATACATCAGAGCATAAAAGAGAGTAGGTTTAATAGCTATGATAATAAAAAGAACATAGAAAAGGCGCAGAGAAAGCTCGATAAACTTACTCGAAAGTCAAAACCTGATTTACTCAAAATAGAGCTTGCACAGAAAAAGTTGGACACAGAAAAGCTCTTTTCAAAGTGTCAACGTATCTTTATAGCTGGCTATAATGGCGGGTCAGGAAGCGTTTTATTCAGTGATGATAATGAGGTCATGATGCTTATTCACGATGTCATACCTTATAGCGAAATAGAATCTTGCTCAATCGTAGGGAATAATATCACAAAGTCCTACACCAAAACTAAGTCCAAAGGTGTTATCCCAAGAGCAATAGTCGGTGGAGCGATTGCTGGTGGAGTTGGAGCTGTCATTGGTGGCATGACGGCGAAGTCTGAATCAAACACAACCTATTACCAAACAACCGAAGGATTCTTTTTTCAGTTGATTTTGAAAAACAAAACTTACCACTCTATTCATTTCAGAGGTGACGGATTACTCTCAAACAAAGTCCCTAAGAATTGGATGAGATTATACGAAAAAATACAAACGATAATTGACAATCAAGAAGATTGATTTTGGCGCATGATTGCGAGAGCGTAAGGCTCAAACGGTCATGCGCCATTTTCTTTTTGGAGGTATTATGAAAAAGCTACTTGAGACGATTTACAACAAACTCGTGACCAGCTCCTATGAGTACCAGTTGTACGAAGACCTGTATTATATGAGCAAGGAAGCCATGAAAACAGACATTTCGCTCGGAGTGAAGTATCTAAAAAAGCTGTCGGTGCGTATCGAAAGCGTGATTCCCAAAATTAAAGACGATGATTTGCTGAGCTTTTATGAGCTACACAAATCTGTACTTCTTTTGGCGGCTCCTTATGATTTTGAAAGCTACCTCCTATATGTCGAATCCAATCGTGAGCCGAAGAAAAAGTTTTACCCTCCCCGGCGTAAGGTGCTGAAACAGGTGGTGGACGCTTTGCAAGAGTTGGCAGACGATAAGCTGGATTTGTTGGCGGTATCTTTACCTCCCGGCAGTGGTAAGACTACCCTTGCGATTTTCTATCTGACTTGGCTTGGCGGCAGGATTCCCAATGAACCCATGCTGACAGGTTCTCACTCCAATTCCTTCGTGCGCGGTGTGTACGATGAATGTCTGCGTATTATGGACGAGAATGGAGATTATCTCTGGCACGATGTTTTCCCGAATGTGAAAGTGTCCAGCACCAATGCCAAAGACTGCCGTATCGACCTTGACAAACGACAGCGTTTTGAAACCTTGGAGTTCACCTCTATCGGCACCGGCAATGCGGGTCTGTACCGTGCCGCTACCCTGCTCTACTGTGACGATTTGGTGTCTGGTATCGAGGTGGCTCTGTCGAAAGAACGGCTGGACAAGCTGTGGGAAACCTACACTACTGACCTCCGACAGCGTAAAATCGGAGATCACTGCAAGGAGCTTCATATTGCAACCCGTTGGTCTGTACATGATGTCATTGGGCGGCTGGAACGGGAGTATATCGACAGTGACCAGGCAAAATTCATTGTGATTCCCGCTCTTGACGAAAATGACGAATCCAATTTTGATTATGCCTACGGCGTAGGGTTCAGCACAAAGTTCTACCATGAACAAAGAAACATTATGGACGATGTGAGTTGGAGAGCCTTGTATATGAACGAGCCGATTGAGCGTGAGGGACTTGTCTACTCTGCGGACGAGCTTCGCCGTTATTTCGAGCTTCCCAAGGAAGACCCGGACGCGATCATTGGTATCTGCGACACTAAGGATAGGGGTGCTGACTACGCATTTCTTCCTGTGGCCTATGTATACGGGCAGGATTACTATATTGACGATTGCGTGTGCGATAACGGTCTTCCCAACATCGTAGACGCAAGGCTGACCGAGATTCTTGTGCGGGACAAGGTAAAGTCCTGTCGGTTTGAATCCAACTCCGCAGGGCGGCGTGTCGCTGAGAAAATTCAGGAAGAAGTGAAGAAAAAAGGCGGTATTACTCACATCACCACCAAATTCACTACCGCCAACAAAGAGACGAAAATCATTGTGAACAGCGCATGGGTGAAGGAACATTGTCTTTTCAAAGACGCTTCTCTCTACCAGAGAAAATCGGATTATGGCAAGATGATGGATATGCTCTGCTCTTACACTATGGCGGGTAAAAATAAGCACGATGATGTCCCCGATGGAATGGCAATGCTGGCTGAGTATGCTCAAAGTCTGAGTGGGCAGAAGGTGGAAGTATTTAAGCGGCCTTGGTAATTCACAATTTCCACTGAGTTTTCAACGCTCGATTCTTGAAACAAGAATTATAACTTGACTTTCGCGAATCAAAACGGTATAATATAGGCGAAAAATTATGAGATGAAATCGGCGCATGATTGCGAGTATGGCGAAAGCCCTGCGAACAGTCATACGCCATTTTATTTTCTGGGAAAGGAGGGACAATCTTGGGGAATGTAATTGACACTTCCAAGCCGGTGAGTGAGACTCGCCAAATGAGCGGCAGACGGATTATCAAATCCAGTGTGAAAGAAATCACCGATGAAAATGTAGTTTCTGTTTTGCAGAAAGCTCTCGCAGATCACGCGCTCAATCGAAGTGACATTGATTATCTCTGGAAGTACTACAAGGGCAATCAACCCATTCTGAACCGGGTGAAAGATGTCCGTCCTGAAATCTGCAACAGGATTGTGGAGAACCGGGCGAACGAGATTGTCTCCTTCAAGGTTGGCTATCTCTGCGGTGAGCCGATTCAGTACATTGGCAGAAGCACTGACGAGAGCGTCACCAAGGGGATTACCGCTCTGAATGAGCTTATGTTCGCAGAAGATAAAGCCACACAAGACCAAGAAATTGTTGAGTGGCAGATGATCTGCGGAACGGCCTACCGGCTGGTTCTGCCCGATGAACCCGGCGAGGAAGACGAGTCCCCATTTGAAATGTACACGCTTGACCCTCGTGACACTTTCATTGTGTATTCC
>ENA-OYYF01000136-OYYF01000136.1-human-gut-metagenome-genome-assembly--contig:-NODE-136-length-43177-cov-14.337925_pt1 | contig 43177 bp, 45 predicted proteins | sample MGYA00243246_ERZ653441 | MGnify/ENA primary metagenome ERZ653441 (study PRJEB26926, sample SAMN06165054) | human gut metagenome | biome: ENVO:00009003; feature: ENVO:2100002; material: ENVO:00002003...
CGATGGTAGTGTGGGGTCTCCCCATGCGAGAGTAGGGAACTGCCAGGCATCAAATTAAGCAGTAAGCCGGTCATAAAACCGGTGGTTGTAAAAGAATTCGGTGGAGCGGTAGTTCAGTCGGTTAGAATACCTGCCTGTCACGCAGGGGGTCGCGGGTTCGAGTCCCGTCCGTTCCGCCACTTATTAAGAAGCCTCGAGTTATCGCTCGAGGTTTTTTTTCGTCTACATTTCTATTATTGCTAAAATCGCAAAAATCCTCTGCGTTTTACGCTCTTTTTCCGCAACAGTCTGAAGCCCATAATCACCTCAGTTAACGAAAATAGCATTAAAAGAGGCATATTATGGCTATCCCTGCATTTGGTTTAGGTACTTTCCGTCTGAAAGACGACGTTGTTATTTCATCTGTGAAAACGGCGCTTGAACTTGGTTATCGCGCAATTGATACTGCACAAATCTATGATAACGAAGCCGCAGTAGGTCAGGCGATTGCAGAAAGTGACGTGCCACGTCATGAACTCTACATCACCACTAAAATCTGGATTGAAAATCTCAGCAAAGACAAATTGATCCCGAGTCTGAAAGAGAGCCTGCAAAAATTGCGTACTGATTATGTTGATCTGACTCTAATCCACTGGCCGTCACCAAACGATGAAGTCTCTGTTGAAGAGTTTATGCAGGCGCTGCTGGAAGCCAAAAAAGAAGGGTTGACGCGTGAGATCGGTATTTCCAACTTCACGATCCCATTGATGGAAAAGGCGATTGCTGCTGTTGGCGCTGAAAACATCGCTACTAACCAGATTGAACTCTCTCCTTATCTGCAAAACCGTAAAGTGGTTGCCTGGGCTAAACAGCACGGCATCCATATTACTTCCTATATGACGCTGGCGTATGGTAAGGCCCTGAAAGATGAGGTTATTGCTCGTATCGCAGCTAAACACAATGCGACTCCGGCACAAGTGATTCTGGCGTGGGCTATGGGGGAAGGTTACTCAGTAATTCCTTCTTCTACTAAACGTAAAAACCTGGAAAGTAATCTTAAGGCACAAAATTTACAGCTTGATGCCGAAGATAAAAAAGCGATCGCCGCACTGGATTGCAACGACCGCCTGGTTAGCCCGGAAGGTCTGGCTCCTGAATGGGATTAAGCCTCTCTGACAGCTCCTCCGGGAGCTGTTTTTACATGCTCGCTAAGGAAATCGATAAAAGCCCGGATGCGCGTACTTACCGCACGGTCGCTGTAATAGACTGCACTGAATGGCATTTCCACTGGCAACACTTTATCTGCCATTAACTCCACCAATTCTCCGCGAGCGATTTCTCTGTCGATCATATAGTCGGACAAACACGCGATCCCGTTGCCACTCAGGCAAAGCTGTTTCAGTGTTTCCCCACTATTGGATGACAAACCGTACTTCACCTCATGTAATTGTCCATCGCTACAGGCTATCGGCCAGGTATTGAGGGAAGCGGGTTCAGTGAATCCCAGGCAAACATGTTGCTTTAAATCGTCGATCGTTTCTGGCTTCCCGTAGCGGGAAATATAATCGGGGGAGGCGATAATTTTTCGATAACTGTTAAATAACGGCCTGGCACGTAAGCTGGAATCCGTTAACGTACCAGCGCGTATCGCGACATCCACTTTTCTTTCGATCAAATTAATAATCGTTTCGGAGGAGACTAGCGACAAAGTGACTTCCGGATAGCGTTCACGGAAAGGCTTAATTAACGGCATCAGAAAGTGCAGCACCACTGGAGTTGCGGCATCGATCCGTAACAGTCCACGCGGTGTATTACGCGTCTCCATAATTTCTGATTCTGCCGCTGCCATCTCCTGCAAAATTGACTGTACGCGACGAAAATAACGCTCGCCTTCTTCCGTCAGGCTAAGTTGTCGCGTGGTCCGATTAAGCAGGCTAACGCCAAGTTTCATCTCCAGCTTTTTCACCGCCCGGCTTACCGCTGAGTTTGCTTGCCCTAATTGTTCCGCTGCCCGGCTAAAGCTGCCGCTTTCGACGACCGAAACAAAAATGGCGAGTTCTTCCGACGTGGCTTTCATTTTTGCTCCTGTTGCAAAATAGAAGAGATATTTTGAATTTATTTGTCATTAAACCATCAGGATGCGTGATATGTCATGCGATTTAATGTTCTCCATAATGAGCAAAATTCTGACCGGTGTAAGCACTTGCTTACATAACAATATACAATTGCTCGTTGAAAGAGTGAGCTAAAATCCCTATAACAGTAGAACCCTCCCGAGTGCGGAAGGGTTGACGTAATAGAGGTTTCAAAGTCAAAAGTGCGAAAAAACACCTATGCCATGCGCTATGTTGCCGGACAACCTGCGGAAAGGATCTTACCGCCGGGGTCTTTTGCGAGCATCGGCCAGGCATTACCACCTGGGGAACCGTTAAGTACCGAAGAGCGTATTCGGATCCTGGTGTGGAACATATACAAACAGCAACGCGCTGAATGGTTGTCGGTATTAAAGAACTACGGCAAAGATGCACATCTGGTGTTATTGCAGGAAGCGCAGACAACGCCAGAGTTAGTACAGTTTGCGACCGCTAACTATCTTGCCGCCGATCAGGTACCCGCTTTCGTGCTGCCACAACATCCTTCCGGTGTAATGACCCTTTCGGCGGCGCATCCAGTGTATTGCTGCCCGTTACGTGAACGAGAACCCATTTTGCGTCTGGCGAAGTCGGCACTGGTGACGGTCTATCCATTACCTGACACCCGCCTGTTGATGGTGGTTAATATACACGCCGTCAACTTCAGTCTGGGCGTGGATGTCTATAGTAAGCAGTTACTTCCTATTGGTGATCAGATAGCTCACCACAGCGGCCCGGTCATTATGGCGGGAGATTTCAATGCCTGGAGCCGTAGAAGGATGAACGCGTTATATCGCTTTGCGCGGGAAATGTCGCTGCGCCAGGTGCGTTTTACCGATGATCAGCGCCGTCGGGCGTTTGGCCGTCCGCTCGATTTTGTTTTCTACCGTGGTCTGAACGTCAGCGAAGCTTCTGTATTGGTTACGCGCGCTTCCGATCACAATCCGCTACTCGTTGAATTCAGTCCCGGCAAGCCTGATAAATAAGGTATGTCAGGTCTGCCACAGGGCAGACCAACGTTTGGCGCTGTCCTTTTATACGCAAACAACAAAAGGACAGCGCAATGACAACACAATCCCACCATGACCACGTAGAAAAGCAGTTTAGCTCTCAAGCCTGCGAATATCTGACCAGTACCGTACATGCATCCGGACGAGATTTACAGCGCCTGGCGGTGCGTCTGGCTGATTATCCTGGTGCAAGTGTACTTGATATGGGCTGCGGAGCAGGGCATGCCAGCTTTGTCGCTGCGCAAAACGTGAGCACGGTGGTGGCGTATGACTTATCTGCCCATATGCTGGATGTCGTGGCACAAGCTGCCGAAGCCCGGCAACTGAAAAATATCACCACCCGCCAGGGATATGCCGAAAGTCTGCCATTTGCCGATAACGCATTTGATATTGTTATCAGCCGTTATTCTGCCCATCACTGGCATGATGTTGGTGCAGCACTGCGAGAAGTGAATAGGATATTGAAACCTGGCGGTAGGCTGATTGTGATGGACGTAATGTCTCCGGGTCACCCAGTGCGCGACATCTGGTTACAGACGGTAGAAGCATTACGCGATACCTCTCACGTACGAAACTACGCCAGCGGTGAGTGGTTGATGTTAATCAATGAAGCCAATCTGATAGTTGATAATTTAATTACAGATAAGTTACCGCTGGAATTTTCTTCATGGGTCGCGAGAATGCGTACGCCAGAAGCGTTAGTAGACGCTATTCGCATTTACCAACAGAGCGCATCGACAGAGGTGAGAACGTATTTTGCCTTGCAGAATGATGGCTTTTTCACCAGTGATATCATCATGGTAGATGCACATAAAGCGGCATAAATAAAAAAGGCACCGGGGGAATCGGTGCCTTTTTATTATCTGGTTTGTCAGGAATCTGGCATGTTGTTGTTTTTCACAAACAACGTCAGCTTATCGCCTGGTTGCAGATTCGCAGTGTCGCTGTTCCAGCGCATCACATCTTTGATGTTCACGCCGTGGCGTTTAGCAATGCTTGAAAGCGAATCGCCTTTGCGCACACGATACGTAATGCTATCGCTGTTGTTTGCCAGTCGCTGTGCGCTACTGCCTGCACCAATCGTCAAACTTTGGCCTGGCTTCAGCTTAGATCCGCGCAGTTTGTTCCACTGCTGCAAATCTTTGGTGCTTACGCCGAGACGTGAAGCGATACTTGAAAGCGTGTCGCCAGAGCGTACGGTGTAAACACGGCTGTTAAGCGGCGTATTGTCGGCAACCAGCGTCGACTGTACAGCAGCAATTTCGCCTGAAGCCAGAGATTCACGCAGTTGATCTGCATGCTTCTTTGGCACCATCACGTACTGCGGGCCACTTGCGCCCAGCGTGGAGCCTTTTACGCCAGCGTTGAATGTCTTCAGCTTGCTGACGGAAATCCCCGCCATATCTGCAACCTTCGCCATTTCAACCGGGCTGCTCAGGTGCACACGCGCCAGAGCACGGCTTTCATCGGTCGTTGGCAGACGTACGCCATAACGCTTGCTGTTTTTGAGAATATCACTCAATGCCAGCATTTTAGGCACGTACTGCTTCGTTTCCTGCGGCAACGGTAACGACCAGAAGTCCGTGGATTTCCCACGCGCTTTGTTCGTTTTAATTGCCTTCATGACCCGACCTTCGCCGCTGTTATAAGCCGCTACGGTCAGAAGCCAGTCGCCGTCAAACATCTTGTTCAGACGCTGCATCATGTTCAGCGCGGCAGTTGTTGAAGCAACAACATCGCGACGCGCGTCATAATTGCGGGTCTGTTTCAAACCATAATTGCGCCCCGTGCTCGGAATGATCTGCCAGATGCCTGCGGCATTGGCGCCAGACGTTGCGTGAGGATCAAAAGCGCTCTCCACTATGGGTAGTAGTACCAGTTCCATAGGCATGTTACGTTTTTTAACTTGCCCGGCTATCCAGTACATATACGGCTCTGCCCGTAAAGTTACATCGTGGAGATAGCTCTTATTGCGTAAATATTTCTGTTTCTGTTCGCGAATCCGGTCATTTTCCGGAATTCCCATCTTTAGCTCGTCGCCAATGAAAGCCCACAAGTCACCATCTGGCGCGATAGACGTCCCATCGTCCATCCATCGTGCCTGACTTGTAAACTTTGCTGCTTCCCCTTGACCAGCTGCAGAAAGGCTCTGTGCGTGCTGTTGAACGTTGCCGGTACTTTGGCAACCCACGAGCAGGACAGAGGCGAGTAATATCGCTTTTGCCTTCATGTGTGTGTCAATAGTTGCTTAAAAGACGACCGATCATAACGGCGAACGGAGCCGATGACAAGAAAGTTTTATCAGAACCTATCTTTCTTTGACCTTAACCATGCAAAACGTTCTTCAGGTTGTTGCAATAATGTTTCTTCATTAATTACATTAATTAAATCAATATCTTCTGTTCTTAAAAAAACATTAATTTGCCGCTCATTTTTCAGAATTACGGGTAGTGTTATTTGATTTTTTGCCCGTAACTCCTTAACTTTACGATAATAATCATTTATGGACAAATCGTGCGGAAGAATACTCAAAGCAAACTTCATATTTGATAACGTATATTCATGAGCACAACATACCAATGTATCGTCAGGTAACGCACTTAACTTTTTAAGTGATTGATACATTTGTGATGGTGTCCCTTCAAACAACCGACCACACCCACCAGAAAACAGCGTGTCGCCGCAAAATAGATAAGGTTTGCTGAAGTAACAGATATGTCCTAAAGTGTGACCCGGTGTGGCAATTATACTAAATTCATGCCCTAAAACGAAGGCAGTTTCGCCATCTTTGACTACCTGTGTTGTTCCCTTATCTTGTGTCTCTTGTGGACCATACACCACAATTTGCGGAAACTTTTCCACCAGTTCTTTTACGCCGCCAACGTGATCGTGGTGATGGTGGGTGAGAAATATGGCCTCTGGTTGCCAGTTATTGGCGGCAATGGCGTTTAATACTGGCTCTGCGTCTCCGGGATCGACAATCAGGCAGCGACCTGCTTCATCATTCAAAACCCAGATGTAATTGTCATCAAAGGCGGGAATACTGTTAAGATTCATAGATTACCTCTCAGTGTGAAACGGAAGGTTGTGATGAAACCGGCAAGAGTCCCTCAAACTGTCGTGGCTCCTGATTGCTGGGGCGATTTGCCCTGGGGAGAGCTTTATCGCAAGGCGCTGGAGCGCCAGCTCAACCCGTGGTTCACTAAAATGTATGGTTTTCATCTGCTTAAGATTGGCAATTTAAGCGCAGAAATCAATTGCGAAGCGTGCACGGTTTCTCATCAAGTGAATGTTTCTGCGCAAGGAATGCCCGTCCAGGTACAGGCGGACCCACTTCATCTTCCTTTTGCCGATAAATCCGTTGATGTTTGTCTACTGGCACATACATTGCCGTGGTGCACCGATCCGCATCGTTTATTGCGTGAAGCCGATCGGGTATTGATTGATGATGGCTGGCTGGTCATTAGTGGCTTCAATCCCATCAGTTTAATGGGATTACGCAAACTTGTGCCGGTATTGCGCAAAACCTCGCCCTATAACAGCCGGATGTTTACTCTGATGCGGCAGCTGGACTGGCTCTCTTTGTTGAATTTTGAAGTGCTACACGCCAGCCGTTTCCACGTTCTCCCGTGGAACAAACACGGAGGAAAACTATTGAATGCGCATATTCCTGCGCTTGGTTGCTTACAACTTATTGTTGCCCGGAAACGGACTATTCCTTTAACGCTAAATCCGATGAAACAGAGTAAAAACAAGCCACGAATTCGCCAGGCGGTTGGAGCCACCCGGCAATGTCGTAAACCACAGGCTTAAACTTCAACTTGGTAGCCTGTATCTTCCAGTGTGGGATTCATCGCCGCGGCACGAGCCAGTTCATCACAGCGTTCGTTTTCCGGGTGTCCGGCATGGCCTTTAACCCATTCCCATTTGATTTGATGTTGCCCTAGGGCAGCATCAAGACGTTGCCAGAGATCGACATTTTTTACTGGTTTTTTGTCTGCGGTTTTCCAGCCACGTTTTTTCCAGTTATGGATCCACTGGGTGATACCCTGGCGGACATACTGGCTGTCGGTACTCAAAATGACTTCGCAATGTTCTTTTAACGCCTCCAGCGCGACAATAGCGGCCATCAACTCCATACGGTTGTTGGTGGTGCGGGTGTAGCCTGCGCTAAAGGTTTTCTCGCGTCCGCGATAGCGTAAAATAGCGCCGTAACCCCCAGGTCCTGGATTGCCCAGACACGAACCATCGGTGAAAATTTCTACCTGTTTAAGCATCTCTGGTAGACTTCCTGTAATTGAATCGAACTGTAAAACGATAAGTCTGACATAAATGACCGCTATGAGCACTGCAATTACACGCCAGATCGTTCTCGATACCGAAACCACCGGTATGAACCAGATTGGTGCGCACTATGAAGGCCACAAGATCATTGAGATTGGTGCCGTTGAAGTGGTGAACCGTCGCCTGACGGGCAATAACTTCCATGTTTATCTCAAACCCGATCGGCTGGTGGATCCGGAAGCCTTTGGCGTACATGGTATTGCCGATGAATTTTTGCTCGATAAGCCCACGTTTGCCGAAGTAGCCGATGAGTTCATGGACTATATCCGCGGCGCGGAGTTGGTGATCCATAACGCAGCGTTCGATATCGGCTTTATGGACTACGAGTTTTCGTTGCTTAAGCGCGATATTCCGAAGACCAATACCTTCTGTAAGGTCACCGATAGCCTTGCGGTGGCGAGGAAAATGTTTCCTGGTAAGCGCAACAGCCTCGATGCGTTATGTGCCCGCTACGAAATAGATAACAGTAAACGAACGCTACACGGGGCATTACTCGATGCCCAGATCCTTGCGGAAGTTTATCTGGCGATGACCGGTGGTCAAACGTCGATGGCTTTTGCGATGGAAGGAGAGACACAACAGCAACAAGGTGAAGCAACAATTCAGCGCATTGTACGTCAGGCAAGTAAGTTACGCGTTGTTTTTGCGACAGATGACGAGCTTGCAGCACATGAAGCCCGTCTTGATCTGGTGCAGAAGAAGGGCGGAAGCTGCCTCTGGCGGGCATAAATACCTGTAAAAGGCGCTAAAAATAGCGACTTGGGCGATTTTTGCAGCAAACGATTCAAAAGATGAGAAAAACCGTTGACGAAGGTCGAGGCAATCCGTAATATTCGCCTCGTTCCCAACGGAACACAACGCGGAGCGGTAGTTCAGTCGGTTAGAATACCTGCCTGTCACGCAGGGGGTCGCGGGTTCGAGTCCCGTCCGTTCCGCCACTATTCTAGGCCATGCTATTGATTAGCATGGCCTTTTTTATATCTGTTTTTTTCGGTATGCCATCCAGTATGCCATTACCGTCCGGCTTGCACTGGCTTACCTGAGATAGCATCGGACAACTCACTCTCTTCTCGCTGGCAGTGCTCCCGGATAGTGTCGGGCGATGATGTCGTTCAGCTTATCAACCAGCTCTGGTCGTTTGAAGATGATATGCGCTGTCCCCTTCTGAAAGTACTTGATCGCAAACATCTCGTCCTCGTAACGATTGCTGTGCCGATTAGCATGGATATGATCGCTGAGACGACGGGTAACGTCAGCGCGGTTGTCGGGAACCGGTTTGCCATCAAGAAGCATCAGCATGCGTTCAAGGTCTGCAAGCCGATCACGTTGCCAGCCCCAGTTAAGCCCAAATCCCCACCGATCACATTTGACCAGTCCCGTAACGATGATCTTTTTCCCGAACTTACATGGGCTATTGCTCTTAAAATCCCAGCTCAGCCCTTTAAACACGTTGATCGCCCCACGCTCAAACACCTCGCCTTTGCTCTGGTGCAACTGCTCAAACGTACTGAGGATATTGGCTTCACTGACAGCGGGAATATCGTCCTTTTCCAGGCTGTTGTACCACTGCTCACGAGCCTGAGCATCCATGAGCGAAAGCATGCCCGACTTCTTCATCAGGTCTCGCCATATGCTGCGATCGAGATTACGGGTAATGGCCTTCAGCGCTGCTTCTGGTTTCTCCATCAGCCAGCAGCCACAACGGAAATCCTGCTTCATAGCCCAGTCCAACGCGGTTTTTCCCCCGATACTGCGGGTCAGCGTTGAAATAGTGTCAAGTTGTTGTATCAGCGCTTCAACCTGCGCCAGTGCGGCATTACGTCCGGTGACAATACGCTCAATGCTGGTGGAGCAAATCACGTCGGTGTGGCCGGTTAATACTTCGGGTTTGGTGAGAGTAAGCTCTGACATTATTTCGTTCCTTATATAAAGCAAAGCGCCAGCCGGTGAGGGCTGGCGATTATGAGTAAGTGATGAGTACTGTTCGGTGGTTAATTTGTACTGGTCTGTCGCAGAAGTTGAAGATGACGGAGATCGCGAACGTCCTGACGCGCACGTTCAATCCAGGGCAACAGCACTGCTGAATCGGTGTTGTCTTCGTCGTTGTCGAAAATAATCATGTTCCCACAATCGATGTTGTCCTGCAGCCAGTCAATCAGAACGTTGAGAGCCACTTCGGTGGTTAATTTCTCCATGAGAATATCCTGTGCTTATTGGTGAGAAGATTTACCAGTCGAAAATGTCAAAGCCCGGCAGCACTGCGCCAAAGGCATCCAGATGAACAATGCCAACGGCGTAGCGACGGATAAGCGTCACTACTAACCGACGGCAGGCTTTCGACAGACCGAGACGTTTGAGGCGTAAGACCGGAAATGACCAGGCACCCAGGTGGAGCAGATAACCCGACCCGGTGTAACTAATCCATTCCGACTCACCAAAGTCTTCATTCTGGTGTGAAAGAGTAAACAGCAGAGCGTTGTCTTCCTCCGTAATATGCGCGGTACTGCACTGGATGCCATTAACGCGGGCGACGGGTGGAAGCGGATCTTCAACGACCAGCTTTCCGGGGGAGTCAGCAACGCGAAGGGAATAACCGTTATCACAGACCACATCGATCAGCGCAGCCAGTTCAATGCCGTCAATATCCACAGCGATTCGGCCCGCATTCAGGGCCAGAACGTTGATGGCGTCGGCTTCTACCGTCAGGGATAACTTCATCGATGCCCCCCACGGTATTTACCGGTGGTGATGTCGGTCACCGTTCTGTAATCGTTTCGGGTCATCAGTCCGGTGGCTTTGCGGGCGCGGAGAATATCGATACTGCTGAGAAGAGGCGACTGTGTTTCTGCGTTAAAACCGCGACGGTCGGTTCGTACCAGATCGTATTTCTCCACGATAAAATTCACCGCGTCGCACAGTGAGATACCGGCATCGATATGCTCCTGAATCACGCCATCGTTGCCGAACGGAGTGTCGTTGAGTGTCAGACCGTAGTGACGATCCAACAGGTGGCTCAGAAGCCGTTGCCAGATCTCCACCGGTGACGGGCGTGATGTAGCCTCCTGCGTTGAGGATAGTGGTTGGGTTTGCATAGTGGGATCTCTTTGTTGATGGGTAAAACGAGGGTAAGTAGTAAGAAGCTTTACGCGGTTGCCGCTGGTGTCGGATAAATCGCCAGGTATACGTAACCATGCGAGCCGAGGGAGTCGGCCTCGCAGGTCAGCCCTTTTGCATAGAGCGTGACACAGTGCTGATGGCGGGGAGTGAGTTCACCGCTGGTGAGCATCAGTTCAAGCTGTTTGAGCAGCAGTGGAAATGCCTGGTCGAGATGCCGTAAATCCCCGTCGCTGAACTGTCCGGTGATGCTGGCCCGGTCAGCGAGATAATGCAGACAGTTGCCCGACTGCACCAGCCGTGCGCCAAAACAGGGCGTGATACTGCGTTTAAGCCCCCACCAGGGTTCAGTGATATCGTGGTTTACTGTCGGTATTTTATTCGACAATTTTAGCCTTCCTTAAACGTGTGTTAATTCAGCGTGACGCTGCGTAATACGACATAGGGGCCGTTGCGGTTCTGACGGCGTTCAGCGAAGACCGCGAGCACACCGCTGATATCCTGAACCTCCTGCCCAGCGTAGTGGCAGATGCTGCCAGACCATTTGTATTTACCCGTGCAGAAGGGAAACAACCGGGACTGCGGATGCTGGCGGTATATCGCCATAGCCTGACGTTTACTGATAATTTTCATTCGGTTATTCTCCTGTTGTGCTACAGCCAGCCACGATCTGCAAACGAGGTGATCTCCATGCCGCCGACCACCAGGTGGTCCAGCAAGCGGATATCAACCAGGTCCAGCGCCTGCTGAATACGCGTAGTGACCTGACGGTCTGCCTTGCTGGGTTCAGCCTCCCCGGAGGGATGGCTATGGGCGACAATGACAGCGGCGCAGTTATGCTTCAGACCGGCCTTCACCACTTCGCGGGGATGGACCTGCGTATGGTTGATGGTGCCGGTAAATAGCGTTTCGTGGGCTATCAGGCGATGCTGGTTATCGAGAAAGAGCGCGGTAAACTCTTCCCGCTCCAGTGACGCGAGCTGCAGGCGCAGCCAGTCGCGGACGGCATGGCTGGAAGTAAATGATGCGCCGGTTTCACGTAGCTGGCACTCCAGCAGAGATAAGGCTTTCCTGACTGTCTGCTGGTCGGCAGGGGCTAATTCACGGGCAAACAACGGTAACTGTTGCTCCATAGCGGCTGACCTCAGTCGATGATGTGCATGATGGCGTTGCATTCCGCGTGGTTGAGCGCGTAGTCCCGCAGGCGGTAGTAGTGCTCCGTCATGGCGTCGCATTCGGTACGGCAGGCATGGTGGCTGAAAGCCATCAGACAGACCGCAATCCCTGCAGCTTCGGCACTCATGTCACCGCCGTTGCCGTTCATCGTGTTAAACAGCGACCAGAGTTCATCGTTCTCCACTTCCGGGGCCATAAACGCGCCGCCGTTGCTCAGCGTGTAAAAATTCCAGATGCCGCCGCTGTAGTCCGTGCAGAAGCGGTCCATCCACGCGAAGATGGTCGGCTCAAGGATTATCCACTGCGGAATGCTGCCAAAGTGCTGCGGCCAGAAGCTGATGCGGTTCTCATCGGTTACCGGTATAGCGATAATCTGATGCTGAGCCGCAGCAGGAGCATCTGCTGCGGGTGTGAACAGTGGCAGAATGTTATCGGTCATGTTGTTTTTCCTCTTTCATTCATTGTGTTGGGGATACCGGTTCAATCGGAGTGACGGACAGGACTGCGCATAGCCGTCTTCATCACAGTGTGAGGGCCAGTGGCCGTCAGCGAGACTTAACCGGCAGAAACTGAGTTCACCGGGACGATAAAGAAGGTGTGAGCACAGGCGCACAGGTCGTCATCGGAGATGGGGCGGCTGCCGGGGTTGTTCTCCAGGGGGCAGGATTAATGGCGGCCGGGTGGGCGTTATCAGGCAGTGGTGGCATCAGCTCAGCGCCTGCTGCAGTTTTTCCGCCATCACCCAGAGTGCCCGGTTGAGCTTAACGTCGCCGTCGATGCCTTTCACCGCGCGGGTATGGCTGCGTTTGCCTTTGGCAGTACGTCCTGGCAGCCCCCCTTTGAGCAGGTTCTCCTGGCACCGATTAAAAATTGACCACAGGTCATCCTGACGGTCTTCATAGCGGCGGGGTGTCAGTATCTGCGCTTCCGTCACCGGCTGGTGCTCTTCCCCGAAGCGGTACGTCAGCGCGGCTCTGGCAAAAGCCTGTTGTGCCGGTGGCGGGAGTAAAAGCGACTGCATCGCATCACGCTTCTCTTCCACCCGGTCGAACACACCGAGGACTTCGTAAGCGCCTTCAATCACTTTCTCCACGACATTTCCCCGGTGTGGCACTCGCACCTCGCCAAATGACTGCCCGCAGACGAGACCGTTGGTACAGATGGCACGGAAATACCCCGGCAACATCTGGTAACTGGACGAACCGTCATGCGAATTGAGCAGGATAATTTCCGGCACCTGCTGACCGGTTATCTGCCCGGAGCGACGCAGGCGCAGCATATGTTTCGTATGCTCACGGCGGCTCTGGTCCCTGACGCGGGTCTGGCAGGCAAAGAACGGCTGGAATCCTTCACGCTGCAGGTTCTCCAGCAGGGTAATGGTCGGTATGTAGCTGTAATGGTCTGAACGGGACACGTGCTTACCTTCCCCGAAGACGCTGGGAACAACCTGCATTAATTCTTCATGGGTTAAGGGGCGGTCGCGGCGGATCTGATTGATACGGCCAAAGCGGCTGGCGAGTCGCATGGATAACTCCTTATTCTCTCGATAAAAATACGAAAGGCCACACTTCCCGAAGGAGGTGTGGCCTAGCTCTGTTTATAACATCGTTGCGGGTGGTATGCTGAAGGTAACGGTAGTATGTATTACGTTGTGGCTCTGCGAATGCCATCGCTGGTGAGATAGCGGTTCAGCCAGTAACCCGCCTCCGGCTCAAAGTTCCTGGCCCGCCAGTGCATCCTGCCGTCGGTATCCCGGACCACCAGGCGAAAATGTGTGTTCTGGTCATCCTCTGTAGCAACGTTGGTGTATTGTGACGCCACAGCCGCTGACTGCTGGCGGGTAAACGGACCATAAGGCAGTACAGTAAGTTCTGGCATACAGATTGTTTCCTTAATAACAAAAAGCCCCTGTTGCATAAGCGACAGGGGCTGGAACAGCCGGGTAATGATGGCATCAGGATGCCTTACCTCCGGCAACCGACACCGGTAGTGGACGATAATACTGCGGGTCAAACACGGACAGCGGCAGGTCAGTCTGGTAACCCTCAGAGGCTTCCGTCGCCTTCATGATTTCGACGGAACTGACGTTTTCCACACATTCATGTTCCAGTGAGGCATCCTGAGTTCGGGAGGCATCGCTGTCGCCAAACGGCTCAACGCCCATCTCCCCCACAGCCAGTGTATTACCCTGTTTGTCTTTCAGGCGCAGGGAAAGGGTCAGTGGCCCGAAGCCTTCCCCGCTGCCGCCGTTGTCAAGGCGGAACCGGTAAACACAGATATTACCAGGCACCCACACAGTGTCCGTATTGCGGATACTGATATAACGTTGCTCTTCTGCATGAGCGGGTGTCAGCAGACACAGACTCAGGGTCGCAGCGGAAATAACACTTTTCAGCTTCTTCATGGATGGTTCTCCTGGTTATCCGGCAGCAAGAGTTTCCCCATTTCCTTGCCATCGTGCGAATACACCACCGATTTCTCACCCGTGTAGCTGTCGGTCTCGATCCGGAAGCTCAGAGTAATATTGTCCGCGAGACACAGGGCGGCTATCAGCGGCTGCACAGTTTTCTGCTGCATATCAGCAATGTAGTAATAACTGCCGGACTCACAGCCTTCCGGCGACTGGCGGGTTTTCATTACCGTGTATAGCGGTGTGCCGAAGGCATCCTTTTTTACCCATTCCTGCTCGATATCGGATTTATGCGCCACCACGTCGCTGAAGGGCGGCGGAGTCAGGTCCTTAAATCGGGCAATCGTCTTCACGCCTGCATCTTCCTTGCTGTCGCAGCCGGAGAGCAGCAGAGTGCCGATGACCACCAGAGAGGTCGTCAGACGCGTAGTAAATATATTCATGTTAAAAACTCCCTGTTATGGTTGTTTTCAGCGGGTCAGCAGTTGCCGGTACGACGACATAATTCCGCCAGGCTCTGTTTCGCTACCCACTGTTGCAACTCTCGATCTTTTTCAGAACGCTTAGCTGCCAGTGCAGCCTGCTGCTGTTTGTCAATACAATTATCCTTCACCATCATCACGACTTCCGGCGTGAGTTGTTTTCTAAGCTCAGCAGCTTTCGCATCGACGTCTTCAACAGGTGGGTCCTGATAGAGAAGACGATCTTCAACAATCGTCCAGTAGTTTGCCATTCGGTCATCTACAATGGCGAAATAACAGCCACTCCCGTCATCAATTCCCCGATAAACTACCTGAAGATGTAACGGATACTCGTCGCGAGGTTTTATATCGATGTATTTGACAGTTTTAGCTTTCTTGTCTGCCAGATAAAGCGAACTACCGCCTCTGCTACGAAGCAGAAAGTGATTCGTCCAGGGATAATTATCAAGAACGACCGCCTGGTATAACTCGTTATGCATGCGGTTATCATCGTATCCATCAGCGGATTTCCAGCCATCAGCCTGCATGTACTGCCAGGCCTTAACTGAACCCACGATATTTTCTGCGATGGCCGGGGTCACAGAGGTAATGCAGAGGCTGGCGGCCAGCGCCGCCGAGGTGAGTAATTTCATGCCTGTTCCTTATGGGTAAGCTGCCCGTAACTGCCGTCAGCGAGTAGTGAATGAAAAACATGAAAATGAGGTAACGCCTGTAAAAAATCCGGGTGTGACAGAATGCGGGTGAAATGTCCGTCTGGTGTGAAGGTTTCCGCGTGAAACGTCACGGAGTGAACTGTGTGCAGTGCAAAAACGGTTATCCGGGCAAGGTGTTCCCCCACCAGAAACCACTCACCGGCGCTGAAAATCAGTCGGTAGGGGGCAAGGTTGTCGCAACGGCATCCGTCAGCCAGCAGGGTTACCTTCCTGTTTTCTGATACCGCCCTGACCAGTCGTGTGAAGATGCCTGGGCGGGAAGACGTTACGGATGTCCCCGGATGCCAGATAAGGCATGGCGAGGAGTCCTTGCTGCTCAGCAATGAACTGACCAGATGGTGGTCCATATCAGGAAACAACGCGCCAGTGCCTGACTGACGGGCAAACTGCATTGCGGCCTCCTCCCGAATCTCCTGACGGCCTCCGGTCAGCAGACGGCAGCAGCCATCCTGATATTCGAGGTCGAGATAAATCAGACGCTCGCGGAAATCACGATGTAGGGTACGCTCCGAGACGCCAAACTCAGCGGCCAGTTTGCGCATATTCAGCGTTTCACCCGCGAGCAGACGGCTGATAATCAGAGAAAGCCGGACAGACAGGCGGTCATAACGACGCTCAGTCTGAGACATGTATTATCTCCGTGTTTGGTAATTGATTAATTAAGAAGGTATTACTGTAAAGGATGAGACTGACAGGTTATGTCCGTGATACGTAGCGAAACGCCTGGCGCGAGAAGACTGCGTGGATGCAACGTCGGCAGTGGTGACGCGCTTATGACTGGTGATATCTTTTGCTGGTCAGGACAGGTTGTGTCTGCTTTAAAATAATCATCCACCAGGCTGTGAATAAACAGAGCCATCCACTACAACGCTGATGACCTTTTACTCATTCAGAAGAAGATCCAGTCCCAGACCGCGCGGGCTACAGACACCACCGCATCACGCACGGTACGTATCACCGTCTTCAGCGGCGCAGGCAGGAATGACGATGACTCTGCCGTATCGAACACCCGCCCCACCGCCTCACCGAAGCCGTCACGGGCCTGCGACTTTACCGGCTCCGTGCAGAGCCTCCCGTGCAACTGTGTCGCTACTGGGCTGGTGGCGCGGTCCGGCAGACAGCGCATCATGGTTGCTACCATATCCTCCACGCCCCATCCGGTACAGGCGGATACCACGCAGACCGGGTGATGTGGCTTAAACATCGTGGTAATGGCAACCTGCTTTTCCTGAAGATTTTTCTGTTGCTGTGCTGAGGGAGTACCCGAACGGGTATCCCATTCATGGCTGGGTTCTATTTTGTCGGCCTGGTTAATCACGAACACCACCTGCTGCTGGTAAGGCTGCATCACACCGCGCCAGAACTGCTCGTCCACCGACAGCGCCCGGTCATCGGCCTTAATGACCCACAGAACCAGGTCCAGTTCCGGCAGCATACGCCGGTACAGGGCACGGTATTCATGGTCCCGTTGCCCGTTCTCTCCCACACCCGGTAAATCAACAATCACCAGACTGTGACGCCCGCTGCGCAGCCGGAAGCGCAGCACTTCACGGGTACAGGCGTTCACATCACTGACGGGGGAGACCTCACCCCGGAAGAGTTCGTTACAGAGCGAAGACTTACCGGCACCGCTTTTGCCCATGATACCAATCACCGGCTCGTAGTGGGTGAGATTCTTAATACGTTCAAGAATAAGCTGGCGAAGCGTATCGGGAAGCGACGCCAGCGGTTGTTCAAGGGCCTGAAGGCCGTGAGGTTTAGTCATACAGGGTTCTCAACGTGAAAAAGAAAAATCCCCGCGCTCCGGTTAAGGAGGCGGGGGATTCACGGAGATAATATCTGTCTGAAATTATTTGGATTGTGACAGGTTAAATGACGAAAGGCACTCCGTCTTAGTGAGCGAACGTAATGATATGGGATCGATGATGAGCAGCACACCTGCAACATCACACTCCTGTCCATCACACCAGTGTTCATTGAGAGCGCCGTTATGAATCCTTATTCTCCCTCCATCGTCTCCGGCAATTCGACTGACACGACAAATACACGAGCCTTTCTGCAACAGGCCGTTGACCATTACCCACGACTCGTGGTGTTCTGCTTTACGTTGACGCTGCCGTACCGCGAAAGCATGGCCGATTACCGGTCATTGATTCTGCGCTTTCATACCGAAGTCTGGCAGCGTATTGGCGAATATTCGTGGCAACGTCAGCAGGCGCGGCGTCACTTACCGCCCGAAAGAGACCGACCTCGATGTGCCCGCCTTGATGGTTTTCCACAGGAGGGCCATAAAACGTGTGTCACTGATCCTGCGGCGTACGGCTTTTATCAGCAGTCGATGGTGTACGGTGTCGAAGTAACTGGACAGGTCGTCTTCAATCACCCAGCGCCCCGGGTTTCCCCACAGTCAGTGAGCTGTAATTTCACCGTGCGGATCGCGTGATGAACACTGCATTCAGGCCGGAAGCCATACGAGAGCGTATGAAAATCACTCTCCCATTTCACCTCTGCTCAGGTGGCCAAATTCAGTAAAACACTACAAAGCTGGCGAACTACCTAGACGATGACAGTATCCATAATTGCAATACACAAGATTTCTACTATGTCCCTGTGCGGGAGCTAATTTGATGTGTGTAGACGTACGCTACCCTTGGGGAGTAATTCCTAGTCATTCCCCCTGACCTAGATGGCTTCTATCTGCTTGACAACGGGTGATAATGTTGAACGTATGATGGCAACCTTGTACTATTTCGACACTGAAACATTACCCTCAACAGAGTGCGGATAACGCAAATGAGTGTGCAAATAATGACCGTCAAGGATGTCGCGTCGTACCTCAAGCTCAACGAGCGAGCTGTTTACCGTATGGTAATGTCAGTGAAAATACCTGCCTTCAAAGTGGGCACATCCTGGCGTTTCAAGCGTGAAGACATCGAAAAGTGGATAGAAGAACAAAAGAATGACAGACAATAATAGGGAATTTCGGGGTGTTACTGGATAACAAAACTAGCGGTCATGTTGGTATCGAACTGAAAAAACATACCTTTTCTGGTTCCAAGCTCTCTGTTCTGTCCAGCCTGTTTACCTTATATGGCTTTGCCTCGCTGAAGCACGAGTTGAAGCAGCTGGAGTCTGCAAGGATTATTTTCAGCGAATGGGATTCGACCAATCTGCAGAACCTGGTTGGTTCTGATTCAGACGTTCGCCTGCTGAATCAGCTGCAACAAAAACGCATCGCCAGTGAGTTTTCGCAATGGCTGGCAAACAAGGCTGAAGTGAAAGCCAGTGTAAGACCTCAGCCGGGGCAGAATATTATTCATCTTGGGGCTACCGAGCAAAGTTTTGCCATCAGCGGCAGTGCCACGCTCAGTCCAACTGGGCTCGGCGACGTGCGCTGCGACTCCCTGCACATGAACATAGGCTTGTCTGACCTTGAGAGCACCCGGCAGCTTTTGACGTGGTTTGATAATGTCTGGGCTGATGCACAGAATCTTCGTGACATAAAGAATGATCTGATTGCCAAATTGGATGCAATCGCCGTCGATCAATCGGCCAATTTTATCTATTTCCTCACGTTATTTCATTTGTTCAAAGACTTCCTCGAAGACATCGACGAAGACAACATCATCCGCAGTAAAACCGGCTTTAAAGATACCCTAGTCTGGAGCAAACTCTACAAATTCCAGAAAGACGGAGTGCTGGGTGCAATAGATAAGCTCGAAAAGCACAACGGTTGCATCATTGCCGATAGCGTGGGTTTGGGTAAAACCTTTGAAGCCTTGGCTGTGATCAAATACTACGAACTGCGTAACGATCGGGTGCTTGTTCTATGCCCGAAAAAGCTTCGTGACAACTGGACCATGTACACGGTCAACGATAAGCGCAACCTGCTCGCAACTGACCGCTTTAATTACGACGTACTGAACCATACCGATCTGACTCGACCGAAAGGCTACTCGGGCGAAATCAATCTGGAGACAGTGAACTGGGCCAATTACGACCTGGTGGTCATCGACGAATCCCACAACTTCCGTAATACACCGAGCAAGGCGGAAGGTAAAAGCCGCTATGAGCACCTGATGAACGACATTATCCGCTCAGGCGTAAAAACCAAGGTGCTGATGTTGTCGGCAACGCCGGTCAACAACCGCATGAACGATCTGAAAAATCAGGTCGCCTTCATTACTGAAGGTCGGGACGATGCCTTTGCCGAACAGGGTATTAAAAATATTGAATCCACTCTGCGGCTTGCCCAGAAGCAATTTAACAAATGGGTCAGTGAGCCGGTCGAAAAGCGTACCACCGCAGCCTTGCTCGACATTATGAGCTTTGACTACTTCAAACTGCTCGATATCGTTACCATTGCCCGTTCCCGCAAACACATAGAAAAGTACTACGGCACCGAAGATATCGGCCGCTTCCCAACTCGCTTGCCACCGAAAAACATCTATGCCGACATTGACGCATCCGGCGAGTTTCCGCCGTTAAAAGAGGTTAACAAAACCATCCGGCGGCTATCCCTAGCGGGTTATTCTCCGCTGAAATTCGTGCGCGAAGCTAAAAAAGCCGAATACGCCCGTCGTTACGATAAAGCCGTAGGCGCAGGTAAAGGCGTGTTCAAACAGGTAGACCGTGAAGAAAGCCTGATTCACCTCATGCGCGTCAATTTACTCAAGCGAATGGAAAGCTCAATTCATTCGTTCACGCTTACGGCCACAAAGCTTGCTCAGCAAGTCGACCGACTACTGGCCAAAATTGATGCCCACGAATCAGAAGAACTGTCCGAGCTGAATATCGAAGATATCCACGACTTTGAGCTGGAGTCCACGGAGCTGGAAAGTTACATGGTGGGCAACAAAACCAAAGTGTTGCTGCAGGATATGGATCTCATCCGCTTTAGGCAGGAACTGGAGGCCGACCGTGAGTTTTTAAGCCACATTGCCAAAACAGCACAAAGTGTGAACGCAGGCCGTGATGCAAAGCTAGAGCTGCTTAAAAAAACCATTGCCAGCAAGGTGGCTAATCCGCTAAATCCTGGCAATAAAAAGGTGATCGTCTTTACCGCGTTCGCCGACACGGCTCAATACCTGTATGTCCATCTGGCGCAATGGGCGCATTCCGAACTGGGCATTCACAGTGCATTGGTGACGGGCGGCGGTACCAATAAAACCACCATGACGGGCTTAGGTTCTGACCTCAACAATATTCTGACCGCCTTCTCTCCGGTATCCAAAGAGCGCGGCAAAGTAGACCCAACCGCTACTACCGAACTGGATTTACTGATAGCCACCGACTGCATCAGTGAGGGTCAGAACCTGCAGGATTGCGATACGCTCATCAACTACGACATTCACTGGAATCCGGTACGTATCATTCAGCGTTTTGGCCGTATCGACCGTCTTGGCAGTAAAAACACGCAAATCCAGCTCATCAACTTCTGGCCCAACATGGAGCTGGATGAATACATCAATCTGGAAGCGCGTGTCTCGGGGCGTATGGTGTTGCTGGATATATCTGCAACTGGCGAAGAGAACGTCATCGATGAAAACGCCAAAGACATGAATGACCTTGAATATCGGCGCAGACAACTACAGCAACTCAAAGACGCAGTAGTCGATCTGGAGGACATGAGCGGCGGTGTATCCATTACCGACCTTACCCTCAATGACTTCCGCATGGATCTGTCAGGCTACATGAACGATAAGGCCCGTCTCGCAACGCTGGAGCAAACACCGCTAGGCCTGTATGCCGCCGTCAGCATTGACGAAGATATGGTCGCCGATGGCATCAAACCCGGCGTCATCTTCTGCCTGAAGAATATCCGCAGCGGTAAAGAAGCGGTTCAGGTAGATGATAATTACCCGCTGGCACCTTACTTCCTGATCTACGTGACCGCTGATGCCGAAGGCAGCACTGTAGTTGAGCTGAACTTCACCCAAAGTAAAAAGATACTCGATCTGCTCAAGCGTGAAGCCTTTAAGCACAAAGTGCCCGATCAACCCGCCATCACCGAAGTTAACCGCATGACACGCCACGGGTGTGATATGAGCCACTTTCAGCACCTATTAGCTGTCGCTGTAGATAGCATTGCCGGGAAGAGCGAAGAAAAAGGCATTGAAAGCCTGTTTGCCAAAGGCGGTACTGTACTTACCGCCACCTCCAGTCAGGGCATTGAAGACTTTATGGTGGTGTCCTACCTGATATTGACAGCCGTTACTCAGGGAACAGAAGGTCAAGGAGAGCGTGATGTCTGATATGAGGTTAGGCTTGCCACAATTCGAAGCCTTTCTGGAAGGCTTGAACGTGCCCAATAGCTGTGTGCTCAATAAGCCCCTGTTCAAAAAGATGTTTCAGGAGCACGCCGACCTGGACGCTAAAGACAAAAAGGCTCTGAAGGACGATGTTGATAAAATCCGTTGGCTCTACACCCTAAAGCCCAGCACCATCAATATCGCGCCTTTTAGTGACGACCTGCGCGACTATGGTGAGCTGGCCTTTCTGCACGTGGAATTAAGCAATACCAAAAGCGCAGAACGAATTGGTCAGCTGATCAACAGGGCGATACCTTACCCATTAGTAATTTTCTTTGTGCACGCTGAAAACAAAGGCACAGAGGGCACTGGCGATTCGGATTCAAACGTACGCGAAAAACAACACGACAAAGAACAACTGGCTATCTGCCTGGCGGACAAGCGCATAAACAGAGCGGATCAAGCAAAGTGGGTCATTGAAGAGTTACAGCTATCACCTTGGCTAGGGTTGGGCTGCAAGACTCAAAGTGAACAAGCGTTTTTTAACAGCCTGAACTTTACCAGCTTGCCGCACAGTAATTTCTGGCAGTTCTACCAAGCCTTTATGTACCGTGTACAAGCGCTTCAGTGTGCTGAAGTCAGTGGGCGCTTTTGTTTGGTGGATGGTTTAGTGAATGGCGAAGCTGCAGAGCAGCAGCGGCAACAATTGCAACATTACCGTCAAATCGAGCAGGACATTAAAAAACTACGCGCCCAGATAAAACAGGCCGAGTTCAGCCAGCAGGTTGTGTTGAATACCCAGATTAAACAGCAGGAACAGCGGCTCAGGCAGATCGCTAATACGCTTTAACCGAATTGAAAAAGTAGAAGCCGAAAACAAAAGAATTAAGAGGAAACACAGTGAAAAACGTCATACCAGAAATGGATTCACAGAGCATGGACATCGTCGCTGATAATATCAGTAAACTCAAAGAGCTGTTTCCAGAAGCCTTTATCGAAGGCAAAGTCGACTTCGATGCCCTGAAAGAAGTGCTCGGTGACTATGTCGATGGTCGCGAAGAACGCTACAGCTTCACCTGGAATGGCAAAAGCAAAGCCCGCATGCTGGCACAAACACCAAGCGCTGGAACCTTACGTCCCTGTAAAGAAGAATCCGTTGATTGGGATAATACTCAAAATCTCTTTATCGAAGGCGATAACCTCGAAGTACTCAAGCTACTGCAAAAGAGCTATCACAAAAAAGTCAAAATGATCTATATCGATCCGCCCTACAACACAGGCAAGGATTTTGTTTATAAAGATAACTTTAAAGACAATATCAAAAACTACAAAGAGATCACTGGTCAGGTGGATGGTGAGGGGCGAAACTTATCTAACAATCCGGAGACGAGTGGGCGCTATCACACTGACTGGCTGAACATGATGTACCCACGCCTGAAACTTGCTCGTAATCTACTAAAGGATGATGGGGTTATTTTTATCAGTATTGACGACAATGAGTTTGCCAATATAAGGAAAATTGCCGATGAGATTTTTGGCGAAGAAAACTTTATCGCTAGCATTGTATGGCAAGGCGGCCGGAAAAATGACTCCCGTAGATTCTCTGTAGTACATGACTATATTTTGGTTTATGTTAAAAATGAAAATTATCTATCAGCGAGAGAAGTCAAATGGCGAGAGAGGAAAGAAGGACTCGATCAGGTATATGAAAAGCATAAAGCTCTGCTAAAAAAGCACGGCTCCAATTACGACGAAGCATCTAAGGAACTAAAAGAGTGGTTCAATGATTTGGGTGAAAATGATCCTTCCAAGGAACATTCACATTATTCAAAAATGGATGAAGGCGGCGTTTATTATGGCGACAATATCAGTAGTCCGAATTATAGAGAGAACCTGATATTTGAATACAAAGGTTATAAGCCACCAAAAAACGGTTGGAGGTATAACCAAGAGGCAATGGCTCGTCTAGATCGGGAAGGACTTTTGATATTTCCATCCTCAAAAGAGAGCCGAATTCAGTACAAAAGATATTTGCATCACACGGAGACATGGGCGCCTAGCACTTTTCTATATAAAGACAGACGAGCTGCATCGAAGAGTTTGTCTGCACTAATGGGTGGTGAGTTTTTCGACTTTCCAAAAGACATTTCCGTTCTTGCTCGTCTGATTGACACTTTCACAGGGGAGAGTGATTTGGTTCTTGATTTCTTTGCTGGATCTTCAGCTTTTGCGCATGCATGCATTGAATTGAATGTAAGGAGAAGTAAAGCGAATCGATTTGTAATGGTTCAACTCCCGGAAATTACTGACGAAAAATCAGAGGCATTCAAAGCTGGTTATAAAACCATCTCGGATATCAGCAAAGAACGCATTCGCCGAGCGGCGTGTCAAATTAAAGATGAAAACCCAGATTATCAGGGTGACCTTGGCTTTAAAGTCTTCAAACTTGATTCCACCAATATCAAACCTTGGGAGCTGGATTTCGATCTTACGGAGCAGGATCTGGAAGATCAGATATCCAATATTAAACATGGTCGTAAAGAAGAGGATGTGCTCTACGAGGTGCTGCTGAAGTACGGTCTGGATCTGACCTTGCCAATTGCCGAGCACAGTGTGGCTGGCCATAAGGTGTTTGATATCGGTATGGGCGCGCTCGTGATTTGCCTGTCGGATGATATTACCCTCGATGTGGTGGAAGGGATTGTCAAGCTCAAAGACGAACTCAACCCAGAAATTATACGGGTGGTTTTCAAAGACGCCGGGTTTGCCGACGACGTGGTAAAAACCAACGCGGTACAGATTCTCAAGCAGGCCGGAATTGAAGACGTAAGGAGCCTGTAATATGAGCATGAAGATTCAGTTCGATGCCAATCTGGATTATCAGCGTGATGCGATTGAGTCAGTAACGGGCGTATTCGCCGGCCAGGAAATCTGCCAGACCAACTTTACGGTAGCACCGCTGCATTCCTGGGAAGAAGGCTCGCTGTTTCATGGTATTCAGGAAGATACCCTGGGTATTGGTAACCGCCTACGCCTGCTGGATGAAGACATCCATGCCAATATCCGCAAAATACAGCTGAAAAATGGCCTCGCGCCGTCAGAGTCATTTGACTCGAAATACGGCATTCACTTAACCGTGGAAATGGAAACCGGAACGGGTAAAACCTATGTTTACCTGCGTACAGTTTTCGAAATGAACCGGCTCTATGGCTTTACCAAGTTTATTATCGTGGTGCCGTCCATCGCCATTAAAGAAGGAGTGCAGAAGTCACTGGAAATTACGGCGACTCATTTTAAAGAGCTGTACGAAAACGTTGCCTTCGACTATTTCACCTACGATTCCAGTAAGCTGTCGGATGTGCGTAACTTTGCGACCAGCCCTGACATTCAGATCATGGTCATCAATATCGATGCCTTCCGGAAAAGCTTTAGCGACCCGGAGCAAGAGAACAAAGCCAACATCATTCACCGGGCACACGACCGGATGACCGGTGCCAAGCCGATCGAATTTATCCAGCAAACCAACCCAATTGTGATTGTCGATGAGCCGCAGAGTGTTGACACCACAGATAAGAGTAAAGAGGCCATCGCCTCGCTTAATCCCATGTGTACACTGCGTTATTCAGCTACCCATGTGGAAAAGCACCATATGCTCTACAAGCTTGATTCAGTTGATGCCTACGAGCAAAAACTGGTTAAGCAGATTGAAGTGGCAGGCATTGAGGTTAAGGACGGCCACAATAAGGCCTTTATCAAGCTGGTCAGTGTGAACAATAAAAAAAGCCCGATCAGTGCCAAAATCGAAATTGATGCTCGCCTGAAGAATGGCAGCATTAAGCGCAAGGAAGTCACGGTGACCAGCGGAGCGGATTTGCTGGATGCCAGGTACAGCGGTGGCCGCGATGTATATGACGGCTACATTATTGATGACATCTACTGCGAACAGGGCAATGAATACATCAGCTTTACCAGTAAGCCCGATATTCTGAAACTGGGTCAGGCCTTGGGAGAAGTTGATCCGGATGAATTTAAACGCCTGCAGATCCGCAAAACCATTGAAGAGCATCTCGATAAAGAAATGCGCCTGCGCCCACAGGGCATTAAGGTGCTGAGCCTGTTTTTTATCGACAAGGTCGCCAACTACCGCTGGTATGACGAAGACGGTAACCCGCAAAAGGGTAAGTTCGCCCTGATGTTTGAGGAAGAATACGATCGCGCCATTCGCAAACCCAAGTACAGCCAGTTATTTGAAGGTGCCGATCTGGATACAGCTGCACAAGGCGTGCATAACGGTTATTTTGCGATCGATAAGAAAAAAGATTCGTCAGGCAAGGAAATGCTCAAAGAATCTAAAATTGGAAAAGATGGCAAGGCGGCAAGCAGCGAATCTGATGGCAGTGCTTACAACACCATTATGAAAGACAAGGAATGGTTGTTGAGTTTTGATTGCAAACTGAAATTCATTTTTTCCCATTCAGCGCTCAAGGAAGGCTGGGACAACCCCAACGTGTTCCAGATTTGCACCCTGAACGAAACCACATCGGTCATTAAAAAACGTCAGGAGATCGGTCGTGGCTTGCGCATTTGTGTGAATCAGGATGGCGAGCGGGTGCATGGCTTTGCGGTGAATACCCTCACTGTGATGGCTAATGAATCCTACGAGCAATTTGCAGAGCAATTGCAGAAGGAAATAGAAAACGAGGAAGGCATCAAGTTTGGCGTGGTCGAGAAGCACCTGTTTGCCAATATCGTGGTACCGGTTGACGACCACAATCACGAATACTTAGGTGCCGAGGCGTCGAAGCAGTTGTGGGAACACTTGCAGAGCGAAGGCCACATTGACAGCAAGGGTAAAGTGCAGGATAGCCTCAAGGCGTCATTGAAGAACGGTACTCTGGCGTTGCCTGAGGCATTCCAGCCCCATGCAGCACAGATTGTGTCGGTACTGAAAAAAGTATCCGGTAACCTGAACATCAAGAACCGTGATGACAAAGCCAAGGTTTCCTTGAACAAAGCGGTCTATCTGAGTCCCGAGTTCCAGGCTCTGTGGGATCGTATTAAATACAAAACCACGTTCCGTGTGGACTTTGATACCAACGCGCTGATCGAAAAGTGCGCCGAAGAGATCAAAGTTAACCTTCAGGTGGGCAAGGCTCGTTTCACTTACCGCAAGGCGAAGACTGAAATAGACCGTAGTGGAGTGCATACACAACAGGTTCAGGAAACAACCAGTGTGTACGAATCCCGCGCGTTCGATTTGCCCGATTTGATCACTTATTTACAGAATGAAACCAACCTGACGCGTCGCACCATAGTTGCCATTATCAACAAAAGTGGCCGCCTGGAATCATTCAAGAACAACCCGCAGAAGTTTATTGAGCAGTCTGCCAACATTATCAAAAGTCAGATGCGCCTGTTTATTGTCGACGGCATCAAGTACCAAAAGATTGGTGATGATCAGTTCTATGCTCAGGAGTTATTCCAACAGAACGAGTTGTTCGGCTACTTGAAAGACAACATGGTTAAAGCCGAGAAGTCCGTCTTCGACCACGTGGTTTACGACTCTGATATCGAATTGGAGTTCGCCTCGGCCTTCGAGCGAAACGAGGATATCAAACTTTACGCCAAACTCCCTGGTTGGTTCAAAATCGATACCCCATTAGGCGGTTACAACCCCGACTGGGCGGTGCTGATCGAAAAGGACGGAAAAGAAAAGCTCTATTTCGTTGTCGAAACCAAAAGCACGCTCTTCTCGGTGGAACGACGTCCGGAGGAAAATGCCAAAATAAAATGTGGTTATGCACATTTTGAAGCACTGGGTGATGAGGTGAAGTTTACGGTATCTAATTCGATGGACGAGTTTTCAAGCAGGTATGCGTGAGCAGTGTTAATTCACAGTTTTTTGAAATGAACGATTTGAAAAAGAAGTCGAAATGAAACTTGGACTGGATCTGGAGAACTGTTACAGCATCAATAAACTGGTGGAGTAGTTAGACTTTACCAGAATTAATAGCATTGACGGCGTGTGCTCTTTGTATGCGCCCAATGGAACATTGAAAACCTCCTTGGCTAAGGTACTAAAGGACATTGAAGAAGAAAGGCAGTCAAAGGATATTATCTTTCCAGAGCGTGCAACTAAACGACTTGTTACTTTAGATGGCCAGCCTGTTGATGCTGGCCAAATAATGGTCATTAATTCCTACGACGAAAGTTATAGCTCCAAGCAGGTTTCCACACTACTGGTTATCCGGCCATGCTTCGCATGGATAACGGCCCGGAATTTATCTCTCTGGCGCTGGCTGAATGGGCAGAGAAACATGCAGTAAAACTGGAATTTATCCAGCCGGGTAAGCCGACGCAGAACGCTTTCATTGAGCGCTTTAACCGGACATACCGTACGGAAATACTCGATTTTTATCTGTTCAGAACGCTGAATGAAGTGCGGGAAATCACGGAAAAATGGTTGTCAGAATATAACTGTGAACGCCCGCATGAATCACTGAACAATATGACGCCGGAGGAATATCGACAACACCATTATTTGGCTGGGATCTCAAAAAATGCATGGAACTAAAGCGGGTCTATTTACACTGACGATGAACCAGCTCTTCGAACTCTTGGATATACTATGGAGAGTAGCAGTCCAGCACGTATTTGCAGTTTTCAGGGAAGTGGAGCAGTCCAGGATATAGCTGAAGTTAATCCTGAGTAAATCAATTTTTGCTGGAGATGGATATAATGCATGAAGCAATGAGCTTTCCATGGAAAGTTAATAACTCTTCGAGAACAAGCCTGTTATCATTACAACTAATGATAAAACGAGTGTATCCATGTTCAATATATTAATGCTCAGTCAATTAATTTTTCATACCGCAGAGTTGGTATAATTTTTTATCCTGTTAGGACTACCGGAATCGTCAGAGTGGAGGTTAAAGATCCTTACAAAAATATATTCTGCAAATTCGTGAAAGCTATTATTATCCAGCAATAAAAATCTTGATGCAGTTAAATCTGTTTATCCTGCTGATACTGACGCTCTGGGGGTTGCTTACATTATAGTCGTAACCTCTCTGCCGCACAAATGAACCTTATATAATCACTTAAAATTACCCGGTATTGTTGTTTGTCACGGCATAATCATGGGGTGGTGCTAGCCTCGACTGACTAAATAGAGTGGGTAACGAAGCGTTTTATAAATTATTGGAATTATTCCAGTAATAAACGAATTGCTACGAACCAATTATTCGCCTGGGAGCAGCAGCGACCTGGTTCGGGTATTGATAGAGCACAAAAAAAGCCAAGGTAGCCTTGGGTCTTGATTTACCTACTTTTTCTGAACTGTAAAATGTTACTTTCAATGTAAGCCCCCCCCGGCTACAGTGGCTACGCGTAGCCACTGTAGCCGGGGGAGATGCAAAAATATGCACTTATTTTCCACCTCCCTGTGTTTTCCCCGCCTGTATCTTTCTTTCTTCCTCCAGAATCTTCAGGGCTCCATATGTCAAATTCCAGTTTTTTTTGTCAACTGAAAGAATTATATTTTTTATTTCCTCTCCCGGACAGCGAAGATATTTTGTTAAGCTCTCCAGGTCCCGTACGCACGCCAAAAGAGGACAGTTAATCAGTATGCCGATAAGGCTATCATTCAGTTCACCTCGAGCCAGAACTTTTTTATTTTTCAGAATGAAAGCTAAATCCTGGCAGGAAGTAATTTTTTCAACAAAGATAATGTTGAGTATCTTACCCAGGATAGTGTCAACTTTATCAAGAAGCCCGTAAACAGACTCAGGATAAATACCTTCCAGCTCAAGGTCATTCCAGTCACTTATTCTCCTGACCATGTTATTATACATCCTTACCGAACGCATGATGGTCAGATTGTTGGCATCTGATAAAATGGATTCAGAAAGATGGATGCTTTTCATATCAGAGCCGTCACTGTGGGTTTCTGTATAAGCCCAACTGACGGGAATATAGTCAGTATAAATTCCCTGATTTTCAAGAATAGTTGTTACAGATGATGAGAAAACACCTTTTTTAACGGTTTTCCTCTCGAACTTTATGCGTAATGCAATATGGATAACTAAAAAAGCAGATGCCAGGTATCCTACAGGTAAATCATCCAGAGGAATAATTTTGACTTTCTCATAGGCTTCCTCTGTTTCCCCTTTACTGATTAAATCTATAAGCTTCCAGAGTTCAAAATACGGTTGAACAAGCTGTTTATGGGGTTCTTTTTTTAATTTTACAGCGATGTCAGTTAACTGTGCTTCGGAGATAATGGTTTTATCATTGAAGTTGAAAACGATGTTTTTTAATGCGCTGATACTCTGTAAACATTCCTCGTTTATATTCAGGGAGATCGGTTTTATTCTCTTATGATAATAATTCGCAATTGAGTTAATCATGGTATCATGATGGATAAAATCTTGGGGTTCTGGTTCATACAGTAGTCTGCATAACATTGCTGATATATTGCCGGGTTTTATTCCATTGTCTACATAGTTTCTGTAGTACCGTGAGATGATATTAATGACAGGGAGTTTTCGCTCAGCATTCAGGAGTACGGTCAGGGAGTAATGGGCTTTTTTTATATTGTCAAGGTTGACTCTGATGCTGTTCAGTGTCTTATCGTCGACAATACCAGAATACGCCTCAAGGCATTCTATAATTGATGTATCCAGCGCACCTTTTTTCTGTGTGTTACCAGTGCGGATATTTTCAATGACTTTTAAAAGAGGTGCCAGATTATCTGAGTCTGTACGAGAGAAAATTTGTTTTCTTACTAAATTCTTCAGATACTGCCGAACAGCAGAAAAAGCCCCTTCTTTTTTCTCCTGCCAGCATGGGCAATAATCTTTTTGCAAGAAAATGTGTATGTGGTGATAGAAGCTATTTTTGTTTTCAGAGTTGTAAGTTTTATAGATATCAAGTGCGATGAGCCTGGGGAGTATATACTGGGCGTAGCGGATTTGTACTTGTTTGCGACTTAGTTCAGTAAAAACAGGCCGAGTCATCAGAGCATTATAAAGTTGCTCATATTTATAAAAAATCTTCCTTCTTTGCTCCGTACTGAACACCCCCTCCTCATCAAGGTGTCTGATGATTTCATCATAGCGTTTCTCTTCCATCAGCTCTTCGTCATCATTGTTATCGAAAAAACGCTGGTGACCTGAAAAGTTAGCGGATCCACGTATGTCTGCTTGGCGAGCCCCTTTCTGGAACAGGCCGAAGGACTCGTAAACATCGTACATCAGACTGGCAAAAGTGTGCATTGTCACTCCCTGTGGTTGGTTTCGTTTTTTTTACGGGGACAGTATTTCAGTTCCTGTGGAAAATTGCGACCACAGCCAGAGACATCCAACAGGAGAATCGAAAATGTCATCTGTTTACACCAGACAACCAGAGCCACAACAGCGCATTCTGCGCATGAGAGAGCTGACGAAGATAGTTGGCCTGTCCCGGTCAACTATCTATGAAAAGCTAAATCCCGAATCCAGGTATTACGACGAAACGTTTCCAAAACCCGTGAGACTTGGTGCTGCTTCCGTTGGATGGCGTTCCACTTCCGTTGATGAGTGGATCGCTTCCAGAAGCGTTTAATTTTTTCTCAAAAGAGACTATGCAATGAAACTTACCCATAAAAAAACTGAAAATCATCATGTTAATCTGAACACAAGAGCAATTTTGACTTTTTTTCAACAAATCATTTCTTTCATTTACGGCAAAACCAGCGCGGCGGTTGAGCTTATCTTTGCAACCCTCCTGGGGAGCATGGCTCTGGCCTGCCAGGATATGTATGATGTTGAAATTGATGATGATATTATCGTTCCTGTATCGCATTTTCACATAATACTGGCAAGGTCCGGAAGCAAAAAAACGACGGTATACAGGCTCATCATGGCGCAAATTCATCAAACTGAACGTGAGTTGGCTGAGGTGTTTTTAGTCATGCTGAAGAAATATGAACGGCAATACGTGCTATGGGATGAAGAATGTAAGAGCCTTAAGAAATCGCTTCAGAAAGCAGTGCGCCAGAAAGAGGGAGTGGAGACGGCCAGAAATGAACTGGATGAATGTCTCAGAAATGAACCGGTTAAGCCTGTAAGGGTGCATCTGACGGTAACGGATCCCACGCCGGAAGCCCTTCTGAAAGAGCTGGGGCAATACTCCAGTCTGGGTATCACCTCTGACGAGGGAAGTGCTCTGTATGAAAGCATCATGCGCCGTAAGATCGCAATTAATAATACGCTATGGTGTGGTGATGATTATCGGGTCAGTCGTGCGTCAACGGGTATCACAGATATTAAAGATCCCCGGCTTGGTATGCTGTTAATGACACAGCCGGAGCCACATGACTGCACACTGAAATCACTGGGTAACGCAATACGAGCAACGGGAATTTATGCGCGTACGTTAACTATGGATCTTACGTTACTCACCAGACAGATTGATATTGATGAGCTGGTTTCTGGCGATGAGTCCGATCTGGAAAAGTTTTATGCCATTCAGAAAAAACATTTACTTGCCGGGATGGAACGCAGAAAAAAAAATCAACCCCGAATCTGTATGACTTTTGCTCCTGACGCAAAGAAGCGGTTGCGTGATGTTGGTAGGGACGTAAAGCGTCTGATGCAGCCGGGGGGAAAACTGTACCATCATAACGACTGGGCTGCGCGGTACTGCGAACATACCGCGAGGAGTGCTGCTGTGATGCAGCTGTTTATCACTCCTGACTCAACCGTTATTACGCTGGAAACTCTGGAAGCTGCATTGTTAATATCGGAATGGCACCTTAATCATTTTATTGTAAAAATGGATGTGGTCAGGGGACCTTCCCATTCTGAAAGAGTACTCAGTTGGCTTGAAAACCATCTTGTTAAAAATGGGTCTTATGATTTTTTAAGGCGTGACATGATGCAAGATATACATCGTTCGCTCAGAAAAAAAGCTGATCTTGAGCCTGTTCTGGAACAGCTTGCTGATGAAGGGAAAGTCCAGTTGTGGGAAGACGCAAGCGGAACGCATTATGTCAAATACCTAGCTTCCGAAATAGCACCTTCAGAACTGGATACAGAACACAAGGCTTTGAAAGGTATACCAGAATATCATGGGGGAGGTAGTGCTATCAGTAGCATCCCGCTGAGAGAATAACTTCAGAGTGATTTTTACGATTTATCAGGTGGTTATGGATCTCATAACCCTTAGTGTGCTGCGGGTTTCGTTGTTGATAGTGGGATTATTATCCGTATTGATTAGTCGGTATATGTAATATATTTATCATTGCTGGTAGGTGCTCTTACGTCAATACACTAAATATCGGTATATGCCAACACAATAATCAAACCTGAGTATCAGCAGAGATAATAAATCCCTGCAGGGTAACCTGTACGCTTAATTGGGTAGCAGCTTGCTACCCAATATCTAATGAATTTTGCTGAAAGGTATTATTATGAAATCACCTTATGGTTTAACTGAGAAAGAGTTTGAATTCCTGCAGAAGGAAGCTGAAGGTAAATATGATTCGAGAATATCAGGACATATGCTTCGTCGATCGCTGGCTGTAATATCTAATTATCTGGAAAACTATAACCGGATATTCGCATTACGCGCTGACCTGAGGTTTGCTCAGTCCCATGTGCCAGGAGAGCCGGACTTGCCGATATGCTTTCAGAAGGATGATGAGAAAGCCATTACTCGGGCTATGGAATCCCTTAAAAGCCGGTTAAGGGAAGAACACAAGCGTTTTGGCAGGCCTGGTGAGCCTGTGCCACTCGGCTATATCTGGGCCAGAGAGCGTGTTACCGGGGAACATCCTCACTACCATCTGGTTCTGCTGTTTGACAGAGAGGCCTATGCCTATCTGGGAGATTATACAAAGCCTGACGCTGATAATATGGGGACCCGGATACAGAAAGCCTGGTGCAGCGCCATTGGGCTTGATTATCCTGAATATGCTTATCTCCCGCATTTTCCGAAGAATCACAGCGCGTGGTTCACTCGGGATGATGCGTTAACGTTAAGTGCTGATTATTATGACTTTCTGCTACGGGTAGCCTATCTGAGCAAAGAATACAGTAAAGACTTCCATGACGGTTATCGCAACTTTGGCACAAGCCAGCTAATACAGCCCCCCTTGAGCGACAAATAGAACTTCAGTTGCAGACTTGCCGATATAAGCGCAGGTCTGCATTGCTCGCCCTCACCCGACTAGCTGGCGATAATCGCATTCCATCTCATCAATAAAATCATTACCGATTGTAGGAAAACCATAGGTTAAGAGTTCTCTCCCTTGAATTTTAAATAAAATATAGAGATAGCTATCCTTTCTGTGAGCAACGTGAACAGGCAAAAAAGGCCTGTTTTTGACGATAGCTTCGTTTAGTTTGCTGGTGCTGATGACATTATATTGATCCCCTGTGATATCAATAACGTAATCACCCACTTCCAGCCAGTAGTGAGTAATCGCGCCATTTTTACCAGTGGCTCCTGAAACACCTTTCAATTCCAGATCAGGCCATAATTTCAGAAAGTGGAAGGAAAGTAGCATTGAGCAAAGTTTGCAGCTCATGACAGGAAAGCCATGAGGGATGAGGTATGTTGTTGAGGGATCGCATTTTTCGAGTAGTTCTCGAAATCTATTCGCCTCTTCACGTGCAGCCTGAATGGTAAACAAAATTCCCCCAAGTCTATTATATGAGTGTTTAGACATACCCTGCGACAAGGCTTGTTTATCAGGTCTTGGAGATCGCAGACATAACGTAATCTCCCCATGCCTGCATCATAGGCCTTCGTTCATTTAACAAATCTGTACGATGGTAGGCAGCTTCAGATTTGTTCCTGATAGTGTGAGCCAGTGCACGTTCAGCCAAATCATGTGGGTAATGCTGTTCGCTACACCAGTCACGAAAACTGGAGCGAAATCCATGTGCGACCGCAAATCGTCCCTGGGTATCGCTGATAGCCTTTGTTTTGCGTAAAAATGATGTCAAAACCATATCAGAGAGAACGGTTTGTTTTCTGGGGGAAGGGAATACCAGCGTTTCATGTAATCCTCTCATCTGTTCAAGCAACTCAAGCGCCTGAGTTGACAGTGGTACTCTGTGCCGGACACCGCCTTTCATTCGACCTGGTGGGATGGTCCAGATCTGGCGTTTAAAATCAATTTCGCACCATTCCATCGCACGAGCTTCACCCGAACGACATGCTGTCAGTATGACAAATAATAGTAGTCCTCGGGTAACGTTGTAACGATCTTCAGTGTAAACGCGGCTTGCGATGTATAACGGTATGACTTTCCAGGGCATAGCAGGCTGATGTTCAGTACGTATACTGGCGCTGACCTGCTGGGGAAGGAGGTGGTCGACTACATCAACAGGATTGGCTGAGCAGAACCCATGAGCCCAGGCCCACTGCATTACTTTATGAATACGTTGTTTTACCCGTCCAGCGGTTTCGGGGATAGTCATCCACGAAGGACGCAAAACATCCGCAACATTGGCAGGTGTAATCGCATCAAGAGGAACGGTCCCCATAGCTGGAAACACATGCTGTTCGAGTGTAGATATCCACTGCCGGGCATGCTTTTTGTTACGCCATCCTGGAAGCAACTCAGTATGAACTTTTCGTGCAGCCTCTTCAAAAGTCGGAATTACGATTTTGGTCGTCTCCGCTTTTTTAAGTTCAAGAGGGTCATCTCCAGCCGATAATTGTTCTCGCATGGTTTGCGCGAGTTTAGCCGCTTCAGCAATACTGACTTCGGGGTAAGAGCCAAGACCGGCATTACGTCGTTTCTGAGTTACAGGGCTGACGTAGCGTAGCACCCACTTTCCGCGTCCTTTAGTGGAAGATGGATGTAGTGTTAGGCCAGTGACACCACCATGCGAAATCGGTTTGTCATTGGGTTTGATATGACGGGCTTTGGTATCAGTGAGTAAGGCCATAAGTGGTGGCTTCCTTTAAATCTGAGTATGCCTTCAGTATGCCATCTGGTATGCCATTAATTGAAGCTTTCTTTGGATGGGACTAACATACATCGGACGGTGAATGGTGTGATTTACTGTATATGTGCGGGTTTTATTGATGGGAACGTACAAAATCGGATTTATATCAAGCGGACGTCCGTTCCGCCACTATTCACTCATGAAAATGAGTTCAGAGAGCCGCAAGATTTTTAATTTTGCGGTTTTTTTGTATTTGAATTCCACCATTTCTCTGTTCAATGATTTTACTCTGGCGTAAGTGCGTGATTCTCGCTTGTTGTCTCATTCATTAAAATTCAATAATGATATCGAACCATTCAGCTTAAATATATTTCCAGAGAATAAATTTATATTGATTAAATGAATGTATATTTCAAATTGATTTTGTTTGTTATTATTTAAGTGAGGTATATAATTAGAGTCCGTTATCAATGCTAAATATTCTAATCATTATGACAGGCGAGGGAGTGTCCAATTATGAATTCAAAAAAGCTTTGTTGCATATGTGTGTTATTCTCGCTGCTTGCAGGATGTGCCTCTGAATCTTCTATTGATGAAAAGAAGAAAAAAGCTCAAGTCACACAAAGTAATATTAATAAAAACACTCCCCAGCAACTGACAGACAAAGATTTATTCGGTAATGAAACCACTCTGGCCGTATCCGAAGAGGATATTCAAGCTGCGCTTGATGGAGATGAGTTCCTCGTTCCCCTTAATTCTCCTGTAATACTTGTTCAATCCGGCAACCGCGCACCGGAAACCATTATGCAGGAGGAGATGCGAAAATATTATACTGTTTCCACATTCTCTGGTATCCCGGACAGGCAAAAGCCTCTGACTTGTAACAAAAACAAAGATAAAAATGAGAACGAGGATGTTGCCAGTGCTGAGAATATGAACTGGATGCAGGCACTGCGTTTTGTGGCTGCAAAAGGACATCAGAAAGTGATTATTGTTTACCAGGATACATTGCAGACAGGAAAATATGACTCTGCGCTGAAATCAACAGTATGGTCCGACTATAAAAATGAAAAACTCACCGACGCTATCTCCCTGCGCTACCTGGTACGTTTCACGCTGGTGGATGTGGCAACAGGTGAGTGGGCTACCTGGTCGCCGGTGAATTATGAATATAAAGTGCTTCCACCATTGCCCGACAAGAATGAAGCCAGTACGACTGATATGACAGAGCAGCAAATCATGCAACTTAAGCAAAAGACCTATAAAGCGATGGTAAAAGATTTGGTTAACCGCTATCAATAATAAATTATATCTGCCGCCAGGAATTTCTGGCGGCAATAATACAAAATTCTTTGCATAAGAAATTTTTCTTGACAAAGACAGTGCAAGAAAGGACATGGAATCCGGAGTTAAAAACTATTTGTTTTAGAATATTTAATTATTTAACTGCTGAATCTTCCTTGCGAGAAATATATTCATTATTACATTTCATGCCATTTTTAATATAGATTGCTCCTGGGAAAATTCCCGTATTATTACCGCAGGGGTGATAATTAGCATTGACATATCCTGTGACAAAAGGAGCTATTAAAGGTGCTATTACGATAGCTATTAGTAAAAATATAAGAGTTAGCTGTATTGTTATGTCTGTGGCGAAATTGATTACCTTCGTTTTTTTGATTAAGAATGATTTTATTATCGTAAGTAAAATCACATGAATATTTAAAAAGGAAAACGACATGAAACCAAAGCACAGAATCAACATTCTCCAATCATAAAATATTTCCGTGGAGCATTTTATTATTGAATATAGAGGTTTAACTCCGGTAAAAAACAAAGAAGCATTGAATGCAGGGAAAAATAATATGGCCATAAAAAACATCGAAAGAAACTCTTTTAATCTAACATGTAAACGCATGGTTAATCCTCATATCACGGGTGGAGTGTTAAGAACATACATAAATGGAGTCATGTTTTCCCTTTTCCATTTATCAAGTTCCTGTTGCCGTTTTAGTCCATCTCTAATTGCATATTTTAATTTTTCTGATAAATGGCATTGAGCATCGATTTCATTTAAAACAACTGTACACACTATCCCTGTCAGTAAAATTGCTCCTCCGACAAGAATTACTGGAAAGCCAAAGCTAACACAGGCAAAAGAAGCCAGGCTTCCAATAGCGGTTGCAACACCACCGGCTATAACTGCTTTGGCCACATCCATTGAAAAATCGCCAAGAAAATTAACCAGATCTCGCTCTGAACTCATAATAAATTCTATGGTTCTCCAGGCTACTGAAAACCAGATACAGAACTTAACTCCTTTTATTGATTCAGATAAAGCTCCTCGCCAGCCAATAGCGAGTTTCAGAACTTGAGGCGCTCGTGAAGAGAAAATATATTTACCGAGCTTTTCTAAAAGCCAGGGGCTGGATGTTGTGATTTTTATATATTTCTCTCCAAGTATTTCAAAGTAACTTGCTTTTGTATACTTTAAGGCATTAAGGTTAAATATAATTTTCCCATTGTCATCAAACTCAGTCATTAATTTACTCGCGTTAACTAACCAGGCGAGTGTATCTTTTATACCTGAAGGATGTGTAGTGATAAAATGAATGTAATCAAATGATGTTATTGGGTTGAGTATTTTTTTTGCAACATCAAGTGTCAAGAGAATAACATGATGAGTGTTCTGATGCCTTAACTCATCAATGAGTGGGACGTCGTTAAGATAAGGGTGCTGAGGTACTAGCTGGTTTATCGGCTGAGCCCCCCGAAGAATGTCACCCACATAATCAGCCCACTGTGCATTCTGTGTGTTGTTGTTATTCCTTAAACCAGCCATTTTATCTCTCCGCAATAGTAATTTATTATGTTATTACAGTAAGTTACTGTACACGATCCTGCCATTTACTCATTGCATTCGTACCGGCTAACGTATGCTCCCAGGAAATATCTTCATAAATAAAGGCAATTCTCTCCTGTGGTTCCAGTTCTTTTTCCAGGACAGCATGCGGTGTGACAAAATCAATACTTGATATTCGGGCTTTTGACAGATTTATTTTATAATAAGGCTGGTAAATACCCGCTTTACTGGTTCGGTAGAGTATAAATTCACATATTGCCATTTTTTCATTGTCACTAAGTGCTTTTGCCAGCAATGGTGAGGATTTATCAACCGGTTTGGTGATAATTAATTCATGATGATTGACATTTTGACTTCTTGAGATGGAATGCATTAACGCATAAACCATGATCTGATCTTTATGTTCTGGCTGCGCTTTGTTTCCGACAGAATCAAGCGTTGAGCAACCTGCTGAAATTAGCCCTTGTGTCTCTCCACTCAAAGATAAATAACTTATATTTGCCATGATAATCTCCTTTAATTAAATAATTATTTTTCGGCCGTGGTACCGGTTGCCGCCTCTGGCATGACGTTATTCTTCAGCAGCAGCCAGCGGCTTAACACGCCTTCGAGTCGCTCATTAATTTGTTTTTCCAGCGTATCTGTATTCTGCTTCTGCGCACGGGCATCCTGGTACTGCGTCAACAGAGACTCAACGGGTGTTTCCTGCCCCAGTCCCCGCTCCGCCTGCCAGATGACATTTTTGATATAGGAAAGGGTTAGTCCCTCTTTCTCGCGCTGCATCACTAGATCTGCAAAAGCATGTAAGTCCTGGCGGGTCTGCAACCAGCCACGCAACTGCGGGCTATTCTGTGCGCGGGTTTTGAGTGCCTCATTCCATTGTGTCGAGGCCTGTTGCTGTTGCAGGCTTTCCGGCCAGCGACTGTCGGCAACACGCATCATCTGCATCCCGGTTTCCAGCGGCTGTACCGGGGAGGTATCAAGAAGTTGTTGCAGCCTGCGCTCATAGTTTTCGAGTTCAGGTGAGGCCATCCACACCGTTGCTGCGCCCTGAGCGGTGTCGTTAACCTGTAACAGTTGCTGCTGCACCGGATAGACCTGCCACCACCACAATGCTGAGGCGACAGCCACTGAACAGGCGATCCCTGCGATAAACCCTCTTACCGTACTGCCTTGCTTTATCACACTGGCCTGTGGGGGATTCTCTGTCAGACTGCGCACTTCCACTTTCATCTCAGGCAGGCCGGGCAGGGGAGGCACTACCGCTTCTGGTGTGGAAGATGCCTGTGTTTCCGGGGCATAAATCAGCGTTCTGACCGTGGTCTGTGCGGCGTTCTCAGTGTTACTCTTCAGCTGGGGTTCAAGCCGTTTACGCGTGTTCTGCATAAAATAGAGCAGATTCTCCACGCGCGGAACGCGCTTCAGCTCTACCTGCTGAAGCTTGTCGCAGATAAGCTGCAATGCCCGCTCTGTGCGGTAGATCAGCGGCAGATCAGATTCCGCAAAGGAGATTTGCTGACGCAGAATATTGCCGGTTCGGGAGTTAAACCAGTCCAGCATTTCAGTACGCGCCGGGCCGCCCTGCGGCCAGAACTTATCCCAGTCGTGGCTTACCATTGCCGCCAGCAGTTCCGCACCTTCGCAGAATCCCGCCAGTCCCTGTGTCCGTGTCCGGGCAAGCGTATAGTAGGTGGCGGTGTGTAAATCCACACCGTTGGCTTTAAAAATCGCCAGCGCCAGCGACTCCACCAGTTTCCAGTTCAGCTCAGGCTGTGACGGGTGGCTGGCTTTGTTTATTTCCTCGCGGATGGCGCTGAATTCCGGCAGCCCGCGCGGGTCACTGCCGGTAACGATAGTTTGTGTCAGTACGTTACTATTCATCCCTGCCTCCTCAGTACAGTGTGTCTGACAGCCCAAACTGGCTGAACAACCCACCGCTGAACGGGTTATCTTCCGTGATGGCGTCACCGTCGCCCGCCTGACGCTCTGCGTGCCAGTCAGTATGAGCCAGCGCGTAGTCAAGATGGGACATCAGTTGTGCCTGGATATCGCGCTGGCCGTGGAACTTTTCGCTCCAGCGTTTTGCCATATACTGCTTCACCACCTCATTGTTACGTCCGCTTTTGTCCTCCAGCATTCGCATCACGCGCAGCACCGCGAGTTTTTCTTCACTCTCCGGCGGCGCGGCATTCATCGCTTTAACCAGCCCGTTAAACAGCGAGGGCAGGTAACGTTGCTCCAGCAGTTGCAGATAGGTCTGTTCCACATAAGGCCCGATACGTCGTCCCTGGTACAGTCCCATATCGGCCAGACGGCTGCGGTCGCCCCAGTCGCCATAGGCCAGTGTGGCATCGCGTACCGGGTTCAGGAGCGGCAGTTGCAGGTTGCCAAAGTCATCTTCCCCCTGCGGAGGCGGCACGTCCATAAAGGCTTTGGCCTGCTTAAGCACGGTGATGCCGGACTGATAGTTACCGTTGTAATAGTGATGCCAGCCGGTGATGAGCAGCAGTGCTGCCACGCCGCCTGTGGCAGAGAAAACCGTCAGGCGGCGACGGGAACGTATCAGCCAGGCGCGGCTCTCTGTTGCCAGATTAGGCTCTGCGAGTAATGCCTGCGGGAACAGGCTGCGGGTGAAATAAGGCGCGGTGTCCACCAGGGGCCAGGACGCCAGTGGGTTATTGCCCAGCCGGTACTGGCGGGCGGCAGACTGGGTGAATATATCATCCATCTGTCCACGCTGAAGCGAAGAGGTGAGATAGACACCACGCAGCATCACGTTCATATTTTCGCCATCAAGCAGACCCTCAAGCAGTGACACCAGCGGTTCACGGCTTCCCTGCATCTGGCGGGAAAAACTGAATAAAGACGCGCGGGTGTGAGTCTGAGCGACCATCAGATCCGGCAACCGGAGGTGACATGGTACGGGTGGGACGGTGACAGGCTGACGACGATACAGACCGGCACCACGCGTATCCAGACGGTATACCAGCCGGGGAGCTTCACGCCGCTCCTGAGAATCGAAACAGAGAATGGCGAACAGGCGAAGGCGCGGCACCGGAGCCTGGCGGAGGTGTTGCAGGAGGACACGGGTGTGACGCTACCGGCGGAGCTGTCGGTGATGCTGGGGAGGCTGGAGCGGGAACTGCGCGCGGGAGCGGTGAGTGCGGAGAGTGAGGCATGGCTTGCGCAGTGCGGGCTGACGGCGGAGCAGATGGCCGCGCAGCTGGAGGCGGAATACATCCCGGAGAGGAAACTTCATCTTTACCACTGCGACCACCGGGGACTGCCGCTGGCGCTCATCAGCCCGGAAGGGGAAACGGCGTGGCAGGGGGAGTATGACGAATGGGGAAACCTGCTGGGCGAAACCAGCGCGCAGCAACTGCAACAGCCGTACCGTCTGCCGGGGCAGCAGTATGATGAGGAGTCGGGGCTGTACTACAACCGCAACCGGTACTATGACCCGTTGCAGGGAAGGTATATCACCCAGGATCCGATAGGGCTGAGAGGTGAATGGAATCTGTATAAATATCCATTAAACCCTGTTCGGTTTATAGATTCTTTGGGTTTAAAATTCCATGTTAACGGTGATCCAAGTGATTTTAATCAGGCTGTTGAGTATTTAAAACAAGATTCACAAATGAAAGAAACTATAGATTTTTTATCAAGCTCTGAAGAAACTATAAATATAGAGTATATTGAAGGAACCAATGTTAGATTTAATTCGAATAATATGACGATATATTGGAATAGTAGAGCGTCTTTATTTTGTTCAACTGAATTAAACTCGAAATCACAATCGCCTGCATTAGGTTTGGGACATGAGTTTGCTCATGCGCAGTATTACCTTCTTGATAAGGAAAATTTCATGGCTCTTTTAAGCCGAACAGATAAGAAATATGAGAATAAAGAAGAGGCAAGGGTTATTACAATAATTGAATCGTGTGCGGCGAAAACTTTAGGTGAGTGTACCAGAGGAGCTCATAGTGGACTGCCTTTTTATCGGGTGGATGGACCGTTGCAGACGATGAAAATAACGGGTACGCCAGAATAGTGAGGTTTTTTATGATGAAATATTTGATGGTTTTATTGTCTCTATTTTCTGGTTCGGTACTGGGGATGGGGCGAGTGAATGAATTGTGTGGAATAGATAGCGTGAAAACGATAGAGATAATTAATCTTCCATCGTATGTTACCACGTTAGTTCCGCTTAGCAAGGAAGGTCTTAATGAAATATACAGATATAAAGTGGTGGTGAATGAAATTAGCGATCTTTATGCTGGTAAGATAATTGATTTATTGCAAATGAAGTATTTCAGAAAAGAAAAATATAACAATATAAGATGGGGGGTTAGTATCATTTCGAAAGGTAACAATAAATGTGAAATTTATTTTGATGCTTTTGGTGAATGTGGAAGTGTGAATGGCATTAACGTGTGTTTTAAAAAAAATGAAATGATAGGTTGGATTAAAAAAGAAATCCCTTTGCTGTCGCAAAAAATAGGTGGGCTTTAAATGGTAGGGCAATATTCAAAGACAGTATAGGTAACTATTTGTATGGCCATGTAAGGTAAAAGAAAAGGAATAAACCATGAGCGGAAAACCGGCGGCGCGGCAGGGCGACATGACCCGCAGGGAAAGATCATCAGAAGTTCACTTTTTGTACTAAATAATTCGCATTTTATGTTTAAAAATTGAGATATTCCTCATTACCTGAAGCTGTTTTTTATTGCTTATACATGATCAAATACTCCTTACATAAT
>ENA-OYYF01000172-OYYF01000172.1-human-gut-metagenome-genome-assembly--contig:-NODE-172-length-38001-cov-12.023481_pt1 | contig 38001 bp, 29 predicted proteins | sample MGYA00243246_ERZ653441 | MGnify/ENA primary metagenome ERZ653441 (study PRJEB26926, sample SAMN06165054) | human gut metagenome | biome: ENVO:00009003; feature: ENVO:2100002; material: ENVO:00002003...
ATATTGTTTGCGATGTCCCTGATGAACTTATTGATTTCACGTTTGAATGGAAAGGGCTGAAGAAATTATGCGTGGCAGTCTCCTTTCGGTCCATAATAGCAGAACAAAAGAAAGAGCTCGAAATGACGGTCAGATATTATATCAGTTCTGCTGATTTAACCGCAGAGAAGTTCGCCACAGCAATCCGAAACCACTGGCATGTGGAGAATAAGCTGCACTGGCGTCTGGACGTGGTAATGAATGAAGACGACTGCAAAATAAGAAGAGGAAATGCAGCAGAATTATTTTCAGGGATACGGCACATTGCTATTAATATTTTGACGAATGATAAGGTATTCAAGGCAGGGTTAAGACGTAAGATGCGAAAAGCAGCCATGGACAGAAACTACCTGGCGTCAGTCCTTACGGGGAGCGGGCTTTCGTAATCTTGCCCTGGGCATTATTGTCGTATAAACGCTTTACCGGACACATGACATTCACAATGTGTGTTAATTTTACTGACATCTTTCAAAAGGAGCGTAATCATGCCGCACATCGACATTAAATGTTTTCCGCGTGAACTGGACGAACAACAAAAAGCAGCACTTGCTGCAGATATTACCGACGTTATTATTCGTCATCTGAACAGTAAAGACAGTTCGATAAGCATTGCTCTACAGCAGATTCAACCAGAATCTTGGCAAGCTATCTGGGATGCCGAAATCGCGCCCCAAATGGAGGCTTTGATAAAGAAACCTGGTTATAGCATGAATGCTTAACCCGCCGTAACACGCTTGCCGCTGGTAACAAACGTCCCAGCACCTAAATGATGCAACGTATTGAGCTTATCATCATCAAACTGCCAGCGGCCTTCGACAAATACCCGTGCGTCTGCCGCTGCTGATACTACTTCGCCAAACAGCGTGTCGTATTCTTCTTGCGCAGAAGCCGCAGGTAGCAATCGACACTCCATCCACGCCAGACATTTTTCCTCGACCAGAGGCAAACCAAATACCGGGCCTCTCACAACCGGAATGCCATAGCAATTAAATTTATCTTCATCACGCCCCGACACACTTCCCACCGCCCACGTCCAGTTAGTTGCTGCAACGCCCGGGATAACGATGCCAAATTTACCGTTATGTTCAATCAACTCCCTGGTCCATGTCGATTTATCTACCACAATCGCCACGCGTGGAGGTTCAAACTCCACCGGCATTGACCAGGCTGCAGCCATAATGTTACGCCGCTGGGATTGCTCATCGAAACTGGTGATCAAGACCGTTGGGCCATGATTTAACAGACGGCTGGCATGGTGTAATTCTATGGGGATGAATCGGCTCATGGTATCGCCTCGCGAAGAAGGTTTTTTTAAGCGTAGTCCGTAACGCAATAAGTAACGAAATTAACGGGATTGGCGATTTGCGAACGTGATGCATGTCCGCGATCGCACAAAATAGCCGGTGCGGCGTCTATTCCAGGTTATAAGTTGAGAAAACCACTAAGGGAAACGCCTGATGACGCCCATTCTGAATCACTATTTTGCCCGTATTAACTGGTCGGGAGCTGCTGCGGTCAATATTGATACGCTTCGTGCATTGCACCTGAAACACAATTGCACCATTCCGTTTGAAAACCTCGACGTTTTGCTGCCGAGGGAAATACAGCTTGATAATCAATCGCTGGAAGAGAAACTGGTGATAGCCCGTCGTGGCGGTTACTGTTTTGAGCAGAATGGCGTGTTTGAGCGGGTGTTACGCGAGCTGGGGTTTAACGTTCGCAGCTTGTTAGGGCGCGTAGTGTTATCAAATCCGCCAGCATTACCGCCGCGCACCCATCGTTTGCTGTTGGTGGAACTGGAAGAGGAAAAATGGATTGCTGATGTCGGTTTCGGTGGGCAGACGCTAACCGCGCCGATTCGTTTAGTTCCCGATCTCGTGCAGACCACGCCACACGGAGAGTATCGGTTGTTGCAGGAGGGTGATGATTGGGTGTTGCAGTTTAATCATCATCAGCATTGGCAGCCGATGTACCGCTTCGATCTCTGCGAGCAGCAACAAAGCGATTATGTGATGGGCAATTTCTGGTCGGCGCACTGGCCGCAGTCGCATTTTCGCCATCATTTGCTGATGTGCCGCCATTTGCCGGACGGCGGCAAGCTGACACTGACCAATTTTCATTTTACCCATTATGAAAATGGGCACGCGGTGGAGCAGCGAAATCTACCGGATGTGGCGTCGTTATATGCCGTGATGCAGGAACAGTTTGGTCTGGGCGTGGATGATGCGAAACATGGCTTTACTGTGGATGAGTTAGCGCTGGTGATGGCGGCGTTTGATACGCATCCGGAGGCGGGAAAATAATTTATGTCAGGTTGCCGGATGCGGCGTAAACGCCTTATCCGGCATACATTAACCCGGTTGTAGACCTGATAAGCGAAGCGCATCAGGCAACGGTTTCAGAGTTTAATTGCCCATTCGGCATGAAACAAAATCACCGCCGCGCCAGAAATGGTGACTTTTTCCGGTTGGTTATCACGAATTGTCACCGTCACTTCAATCACGCCGTCACGCCCCAATGCGCGCCCCTGATTGCCTTTAACACGCAGCACCTTGCCATCGTGGGGCAATACGTTGTGATGTACCAACCATGCACCCATCGGGCCATTGGCATTGCCAGTCACCGGATCTTCCACAATACCAATCGCAGGCGAGAACATACGACCATCGGTTTCGTTTTTGCTTGGACGGATCTGGAACGGGAAGAAACCATTGCAGCCAATCTGTTTACTGATAGCGGTCAGCGCATTAAGGTCAGGCGAAAGAGCGTCGATATCCACTTCCGGCTTCAATGGGATCATCACTTTAGAATGCCCGGTCGTCGCGACCTGGATCGGCAAACCCGGCAGAATATCGTCTTCAGTAAGATGCAATGCGTTGATAATCGCCGCGCGTACTTCACCCTCCAGCGGCAGTTCAAAGCCCGGCGTACCTTGTTCCAGCGAAATACGATAATCATCGTTGTGCTTTTCGATAGTCACGCGATGTTTTCCTGCCAGCGATGTTTGCCAGATCGTGCAATTTCCTAAACCTAACACCTTCGCACGTACATAGTGCGCAGCTACTGTCGCGTGACCGCAAATCGGCACTTCAACCGTTGGCGTAAAGTAGCGGATGCGCACATCGCTGTCGTCGCTGTGCAGCAGAAAAGCAGTTTCCGAATGGCCTAACTCGCGGGCGATAAGCTGCATTTGCGCTTCGCTAAGATTATCGGCGGGGAAAACAACACCGGCAGAATTGCCGCGAAACGGTTGTGAGGTAAAAGCATCGACGTGGTACACCTGCGGTTTCATTAACGTTCTCCTGTGACTGGAGAACTATCATAGCCTGCAAGTGGCCGGAGAGCGAAGGGCTATCCGGCCAGGGTGAAATTATCGCCGCGAACGCACAATTTGATATCGACGAGTAAAGTACTCAAACGGCGCGCTCCACACATGCACCAGTCGGGTGAACGGGAAGAGCAGGAAGATGGTCATTCCCAACACCAGATGCAGGCGGAAGACGAACGCTACGCCGTTGAGCATCTCTGACGATCCACCACGGAAAGTGACAATGCTTTGCGCCCAACCCACCAGCTTCATCATTTCGCTACCATCAGGATACTGTGCTGAAAACGGTATGGTACTTAGCCCCAACAGACACTGGATCAGCAAAATGCTCATGATGATGATATCCGGCGTAGTGGAAGTGGCACGCACGCGCTGATTTGTCAGCCTGCGCCACAGCAGTCCTGCGCCGCCAATCAACGTCAACACACCGCAAATACCGCCGAGCACCATCGCCATGAGTTGTTTCGCTGCCACTGGCAAAAACCACGCGTACATCCAGTGCGGCGTTAACATGCCGAACAAGTGCCCGAAGAAAATCCCCAAAATGCCGATATGGAACAGATTCGACCATATCACCATCCCGCGTTTATCGAGCATTTGACTTGAGGAGGCGCGCCAGGTGTACTGCCCGTAGTCGTAGCGCAGCCAGCTGCCGAGGAAAAACACCGTCGCACAAATGTACGGGTAGATATCGTAAAAAAAGACGTTCAGATACTGAATCATTTCCCACCTCCCGCACTGATGTCGACATATTGCGGCGCGACATCCTGGCTAAAGCGTCGCTGATATTGATTAAGCGGCGAGCTGTCACACGCCGTGGCGTTATCTTCAATAAACTTCACCTGTTCCTCTTCCCACACTGCATCAAGCGCCTGGCGGGTGTCATCGCGCTCTTCGCTGTTTACTTGTTTTGTGACACTGTCACTTGAAAGGGAGCTTCCCGCCAGTTGCAGCAGAGCATCAAACAACGCGTACCACGGTGCCTCGCGTTGTTTTAAGCGACCGCCAAGCAGGGCGAGGATCGGCGCAACATTGAGCAATCCTTCTTTCGCCTGATCGTCAGGCAGTACGCTTAAATACTCCAGATACAGCGGTAGATAATCGGGCAGTTCCCGACAATCCAGCTGCAGGCCGACCTTTTCATACTCCGCCAGCAGGTCCACCATTGCCTGGCCGCGATCGCGGGACTCGGCATGAACATGTTCGAACAGCAGCAGCGACGTGGTGCGCCCGCGGTCAAACACTTCGCACCATTCGGCCTGTTTATCCAGCAGCGGCGCGTTAAGCAGGTTGTGGGTGAAATCCGTAAGCATCGGCGCGTCGCGGCGGATCAACGCCAGCGCGTCCTCCTTGCATTCCCACAACAGCTCATCCGGATACTCCATCAACAGGCCGATCACTTTGAGGATCTGCATTATTCGCCCTCCGCTTTGTCGCGCACTTCGGTGATGTTGATGGCATCGATACGGCTACTGTTGAACAGGTTGAATTTGCTGTCCGAGCCGTGACAACCGTCGCCAAAGGTAAAACCGCAGCCGTTGCGTTCTGCGAAGGCATCGCCCGCCATTTCCCGATGGCTGGTCGGGATAACAAAACGATCTTCATAGTTGGCAATGGCGAGATAGCGATACATTTCTTCGACCTGGGCGACGCTCAGGCCTACTTCGTCGATGGCACGAGTATCAGTAACGCCTTCCACGGTTTGTGAACGCATATAGTGGCGCATCGCCATCATCCGTTTCAGCGCCCGCAGTACCGGACCGGTATCGCCGGCACTCAACATATTGGCGAGATATTGCACCGGAATACGCAGGCTTTCGATGGCGGGCAGCACGCCTTCGCTTTTCGGCAAACCGCCCGCATCTGCGTAGGACTGAATCGGCGACAGCGGAGGAACGTACCAGACCATCGGCAGGGTGCGATATTCAGGGTGCAGCGGTAGCGCCAGTTTCCAGTCCATCGCCATTTTGTAGACAGGCGAACGCTGGGCAGCTTCAATCACGTTTTGTGGAATACCTTGTTTCAGGGCTTCCTCGATCACTGAGGGATCGTGTGGATCGAGGAACACTTCGCACTGACGTTCATAGAGGTCAACTTCGCGCTCGGTGCTCGCCGCTTCCTCGATGCGGTCGGCGTCGTAAAGCAGCACGCCCAGATACCGGATGCGACCCACGCAGGTTTCTGAGCACACGGTGGGTTGGCCTGACTCAATTCGCGGATAACAGAAGATACATTTTTCTGACTTGCCGCTTTTCCAGTTGAAGTAGATTTTTTTGTACGGACAACCGCTAATGCACAAACGCCAGCCACGGCATTTATCCTGATCAATCAGCACAATGCCGTCTTCTTCGCGTTTGTAGATAGCGCCGCTTGGGCAGGTCGCCACGCAACTGGGATTGAGGCAGTGTTCGCACAGGCGCGGCAGGTACATCATGAAGGTGTTTTCAAACTGCCCGTACATCTCCTTTTGTATGGCCTCGAAGTTGCGGTCGCGGGCACGTTTTTCAAACTCGCCGCCCAGCAGTTCTTCCCAGTTTGGCCCCCAGATCACTTTGTCCATCTGCTTACCGTCAATCAGCGAGCGCGGGCGAGCAGTAGGGATATGTTTGCCTTCCGGTGCGCTATGCAAATGTTCGTAGTCGAAAGTGAAAGGTTCGTAGTAATCATCAATCTGCGGCACCACCGGGTTGGCGAAGATTTTGGTTATTACGCCCATCTTGCTGCCCAGACGCGGACGGATCTTGCCATTCACATCGCGGACCCAGCCGCCTTGCCACTCTTCCTGATCTTCCCAGTTTTTCGGATAACCAATGCCCGGTTTGGTTTCGACGTTGTTAAACCATGCGTACTCCATGCCTTCGCGCCCGGTCCAGACGTTTTTACAGGTCACCGAACAGGTATGGCAGCCGATACATTTGTCGAGGTTAAGCACCATGCCGACTTGTGAACGGATTTTCATTTTTTCGCCTCCTGTACCTGATCGCGACCTTCATCATCCAGCCAGTTAACGTTCTTCATCTTGCGGATCATGATGAACTCATCGCGGTTCGATCCGACGGTGCCGTAGTAGTTAAAGCCCCAGGCCAGCTGCGCGTAACCGCCAATCATATGCGTTGGTTTCGGGCAAACGCGGGTAACCGAGTTATGAATGCCGCCGCGCATGCCAGTTACTTCCGAACCAGGAATATTCATAATGCGTTCCTGGGCGTGATACATCATGGTCATGCCCGGCGGTACACGTTGGCTGACCACCGCGCGGGCAGTCAGCGCGCCGTTGGCGTTGAATACTTCCACCCAGTCGTTATCGACAATGGTCAGTTCTCGGGCATCTGTTTCGCTGATCCAGACAATCGGTCCACCGCGAGAGAGCGTCAGCATTAGCAGGTTTTCACTGTAGGTTGAGTGAATGCCCCATTTCTGGTGCGGCGTCAGGAAGTTAAGTGCTTTTTCCGGGAAGCCGTTTGGCGGTATCTGGCGCATCTCACTGACGCTACGGGTGTCGATAGGCGGGCGATAAGCCACCAGGCTTTCACCAAAAGCACGCATCCACGGATGATCCTGATAGAGCTGCTGGCGTCCCGACAGCGTGCGCCACGGAATTAACTCATGAACGTTGGTGTATCCCGCGTTATAGGATACGTGATCGCTTTCCAGACCGGACCAGGTGGGGCTGGAGATAATTTTACGCGGCTGCGCCTGAATATCGCGAAAGCGAATCTTCTCGTCCTCTTTGTGCAGCGCCAGATGGGTATGTTCGCGCCCGGTGATCTCGCCCAGCGCCTGCCACGCTTTGACTGCAACATGACCGTTGGTTTCCGGTGCCAGTGCCAGAATCACTTCTGAAGCGTCAATGGCGGTGTCAATCAGCGGACGCCCCTGTGCCGGGCCATCACGCTTGGTGTAATTGAGTTTGCCGAGGAAATCGATTTCATCCTGGGTATTCCACGAAATCCCTTTACCGCCATTGCCAAGTTTGTCCATCAATGGCCCGAGCGAGGTAAAGCGTTCATACGTAGCAGGGTAGTCGCGCTCCACCGCCACAATATTCGGCGCGGTTTTGCCTGGAATCAGATCGCATTCGCCTTTGCGCCAGTCGAGCACTTCACACGGCTGTGAGAGCTCTGCCGGAGAGTCATGCAGTAGGGGTTGTAATACCACGTCGGTTTCTTTGCCAAGATGACCCACGCACACTTGCGAAAATGCTTTGGCGATACCTTTGTAGATTTCCCAGTCGCTGCGTGATTCCCACGCCGGATCGACCGCCGCAGAAAGCGGATGAATAAACGGATGCATATCCGAGGTGTTCATATCGTCTTTTTCGTACCAGGTGGCGGTGGGCAGAACGATATCGGAGAACAGGCAGGTACTGGACATGCGGAAGTCGAGCGTCACCAGCAGGTCGAGCTTGCCTTCAATCGCTGCAGTTTGCCACTCGACTTCTTCCGGTTTGATCCCGTCGCTGGCACCGAGTTCCTCGCCCTGAATCCCGCTTTCGGTCCCCAGCAGATACTTCTGCATATACTCGTGGCCTTTGCCGGAGGAGCCAAGCAGGTTAGAGCGCCAGACAAACAAATTACGCGGATGATTGCTGCTGCTATCTGGTTGTTCGCAGGCCATACGTAAATCGCCCGATTTCAGCGCCTGGGCGGTAAATTCTGTGGGGGATAATCCGGCCTTGTCGGCTTCAGCTTTAATCCCGAGCGGGTTACGCCCCAGCTGCGGCGCAGAAGGTAGCCAGCCCATACGTTCGGCGCGAACGTTGAAATCAATCAGATGACCGCTGTACTTACTGGCATCGGCGAGCGGTGAAAGTAACTCCTGAGCAGAGACTTTTTCATAGCGCCATTGGCTGGAATGATTGTAGAAAAACGAGGTGCTGTTCATTTGGCGCGGTGGTCGGTTCCAGTCGAACGCAAAGGCCAGTGGCAACCAGCCGGTTTGTGGGCGCAGTTTTTCCTGGCCGACATAGTGTGCCCAGCCGCCACCGCTTTGCCCGACACAACCGCAGAAGATCAGCATATTGATCATCCCGCGGTAGTTCATGTCCATGTGATACCAGTGGTTAACACCTGCGCCGAGGATAATCATCGAGCGCCCATGCGTTTTATGGGCGGTATCGGCAAATTCACGGGCGATGGTTTCAATATACTGGCGCGGCACGCCGGTAATTTGCTCACCCCAGGCTGGGGTGTACGGTTTGATTTCAGCGTAATCTTTCGCACTGTTTTCATCTTCCAGCCCGCGATCGAGGCCGTAATTCGCCAGTACCAAATCATAAACGCTGACCACCGGACAGGTGTTGCCATCGACTAACGTCAGGTTTTTAACGGGCAATTGGCGCACCAGCACCGGATTGTGTTTTACGCTGCGAAAATGCGGATTTTCAATGCCGCCAAAGTAGGGGAAGGCCACGCCTGCAACAGCGTCATGTTGACCGAGCAGGGTTAACGACAATTCGGTTTCCGTACCGGCGGCAATGGATTCCAGATTCCATTTGCCTTTTTCTCCCCAGCGGAAACCAATCGAACCGTTCGGCACTACCAATTCACCTGCGGTATTAACTGCTACGGTTTTCCACTGCGGATTGTTGCTTTCGCCCAGTCCATCCACCAGGTCAGATGCGCGGATCATGCGCCCGGGAACGTAGCTACCATCGTCGCGAGGCTCCAGCATTACCAGCATCGGCATGTCGCTGTAGCGGCGGCAGTAGTTGATAAAGTAGTCGCTGGGATTATCGAGATGAAACTCTTTTAAAATCACATGGCCCATTGCCATCGCCAGGGCGCTATCAGTGCCTTGTTTCGGTGCCAGCCACTGGTCGCACAATTTGGCCACTTCAGAGTAGTCAGGGGTAATGGCGATGGTTTTAGTGCCTTTGTAGCGTACTTCGGTAAAGAAGTGGGCGTCCGGCGTACGTGTCTGCGGTACGTTAGACCCCCAGGCGATGATGTAGCTGGAGTTATACCAGTCGGCAGATTCCGGTACGTCGGTTTGCTCGCCCCAGGTCATCGGCGAGGCGGGCGGCAGGTCGCAATACCAGTCGTAGAAACTTAAACAGGTGCCGCCAAGCAGCGACAGATAACGCGTTCCGGCGGCGTAAGAAACCATCGACATCGCCGGGATCGGCGAGAAACCGGCAACGCGATCCGGGCCGTAGGTTTTGATGGTCCAGACGTTAGCGGCGGCAATCAGCTGGTTTAGTTCCTGCCAGTTGGAGCGGATAAACCCGCCGCGCCCACGCACTTGTTTGTAGCTCAGGCACTTTTGCGGATCGTTCATAATCGATGCCCACGCCAGTACCGGATCGCTGTGTTGCTTGAGGGCTTCGCGCCACAGTTCAATCAGTCGTTTACGAATGAGCGGGTATTTCAGGCGGTTAGCGCTGTAAAGATACCAGGAGTAACTTGCGCCACGCGGGCAGCCGCGAGGTTCATGATTGGGCAGGTCAGGGCGAGTGCGCGGGTAGTCGGTCTGTTGGATTTCCCAGGTCACCAGACCATTTTTAACGTAGATTTTCCAGCTACAGGAGCCTGTACAGTTAACACCGTGGGTGGAACGCACGATTTTGTCGAACTGCCAACGCTGGCGATAGCTGTCCTCCCAGTCGCGGTTGCTATGCATCACCTGTCCGTGACCATCGGCAAAGGTTTCGCCCTTTTGTTTGAAGTAGCGAAAGCGATCCAAAAGTTTACTCATGACATGACTCCTGCTCCAGGAATGAATTGGGATCTGATGCCTTGTCGGATGCGACACGGTTGTACATCAGGCATCGATCTCTTATTTTTGGCTGAACTTCCGCCGACCATAAACCAGCCAGGTCAGCAGCACACAAACGATGTAGAAGATTAAAAACACTTTCATCGCGCCGACCGGAGAGCCGGTCATATTGAGCGACATGCCAAACGCCTGCGGAATAAAAAAGCCGCCCACTGCGCCAATGGCTGAGATAAAGCCCAGAGCCGCCGCCGTTTCGGTGACGGCTTCTTTCTGAGCTTGCTCATCACTACCGCCTTTCATCTTTACCCGATAAATGGTTATCTGGCGAAAGATGACGGCGATCATCTGGAAAGTAGAACCACTTCCCAGACCCGCAGTCAGAAACAGCCCCATAAATACGGCGTAAAAGGCGATGAAATTACCGGAGCCTGTGCCCGGTAAGGTAAGGAACAGCAGGGCACTGAAAATCGCCATAAAAATAAAGTTGATCAACGTCACCCGCACGCCGCCGAACTTATCGGAAATAGCACCACCAACCGACCGCGCGATGGCACCGATAAATGGGCCAAAGAACGCCAGGCGCAGAATATTCACATCCGGGAACTGGGTTTTTGCCAGCATGGCAAAACCCGCAGAAAAACCGATAAACGAACCGAAGGTGGCAAGGTAAAGCAGGCTCAGCAGCCAGAGATGCAGGCGTTGTAAGACAGGGAGCTGGTCGGCAATTGAGGCGCGTGAACTGGCGATATCATTCATCCCTGACCAGGCAGCGATCGTGGCAATCGCCAGTAGCGGTACCCAAATCCATGCGGCATTCGCCAGCGACATCACCGAACCGTCGGCCTGCGGTACGCCATTGACGCCGAGAAAGGCAAATACAGGTACAAAAATGACCAGCGGTGCAACCAGCTGCATTACACTTACACCTAAGTTTCCTAATCCGCCATTAATCCCAAGAGCGCTCCCTTGTTTGGCTTTTGGAAAGAAGAAACTGATATTGCCCATGCTCGAAGCAAAGTTTGCACCTGCAAAACCGCATAGCAAAGCGATAACGATAAATATCCCAAAAGGAGTATTCGGATTTTGCACGGCAATTCCGAGCCAGACGCAAGGAATAATCAGGATTGCAGTACTAAAAACCGTCCATCGGCGTCCACCGAATATAGGCACCATAAAGGAGTAGGGAACACGCAATAATGCGCCAGAAACGGAGGGTAATGCGGTTAATAAAAAGAGTTGATCGGTAGTAAAATTAAAACCGATTTTATTGAGATTAACGGTAACTGCGCTAAATAGCATCCAGACACAGAAGGCAAGAAGTAGACAACTGACTGATATCCAGAGGTTTCTTCGAGCAATATGTTTTCCTTTATTTTCCCAGAAGGCCGGATTTTCTGGTTTCCAGTCGCGTAAAAGATAACGACTATTTTTCTCATTTTGCAGTGCCATATTGTTCCTCACATGCACACATTGGTAATGAAAAAAGACAAAACAGGAGGTAAGGCGCAATAGCCAGTTATTAGAATTAAGGATGAATTGGGTGAAGTGCTGATTGAAAGAATAGATAAGAAAGCGTAACCGCGGGGGCAGAATGGGGATTAAGTAGCCAGATATGTGTTACTAAATGTAACTAACAAGCTAACCTTCAAACGGGGGTTAATCTTTGAACGTATGTCATGTTTCAACCCTTCAGATCGTGAATCTAAAGGGTTACATATTAACTATATTATCAACAAGACCAGACACTTATAGAATTAGTGATGATTTATTCACTAAAAAGGCCATGAACTGGAGGAAAACGATCTGTCCAGAAGGTCAATCGGTTCCTCTCTTATTGCCTGATTGTAATAATCGTTATTACAGTAAGTATTGTTTATTTCATCTAAGGTCATGTTTTTAACTTTTATATTCCTCTGGTTTACAACTTCCTCTGTCTTGTAAGTGTGTATATTATATGGGGTATATGCTTTTTTAATAGTAAAGTGAAACAATTCGTTATCCACATCTATTCCGTCAGAGTGAACTTCAAATGCACCAGGCGAAAGAATTGCCAGGCCAGTATTAAGCTTAAGTGCTGGGGAAAATAAATTAAATAACATGAACTGCATAGTAGGGGAATTGTTCTTCCCAGAAACATTTAAAAAATTTAAGTTTTTGCTCTGTTTTATTATGGGGAATAAAGTTCCAATATCGGATGTATTATTAGTATCAATGCAGGTTATTTTATTATTGTCCAGCCTTAAACTTTTGATAGATGAAAGATAAGTCAGGAAATGAAGGTTTATATTTTTCAACTGATTATTAGCAGCGTTTAATGTCTGAACATTGCAGAAGTTGCTATAGAATATTTTAATTTCAGAAAGCAAGTTGTTGTTGATAAGTAACGTATTCAAGTTGGGAAATAAGGCATTGTGTAAACTTGTTAGTTTATTATGGGATAGATCCAGCAGTAAGAGTTCTTCTTTATTTCCTGCTATAATATCAGTTAATTGATTATGGCTGAGATTCAGGTATTGCAGCCATTCGCAAGATTCTAATTGCACAAACTCTAGTTGATTATGTGCCGCACTAAAATAAGTAACTGATGAAAGCCTATCTATATCAATATTTCTGAGAGCATTATTATTCATAGACATATGTGTAATACTTACATTTCTGCCTTGAGGAAAATTTATTGACTCAAGAGCATTACTATTCAGACTTAGCTTTACGAGTCTATCGTAGTTGGTTGCATCAAAATGTGTGAGTTGGTTATTATCAAGATTGATAGAGGTGAAGTTTTGCAGCCCTGGTGGTTGAGTGGTTAAATTAAGTCCTGATAAATCAATGGTCACTTCATTAGTGTCATCAATTATATTTCTTACTGCAGTCCAGTACTGCATTTGTGCAAGTGGATCATTGTTGATGCCGTTAACTAATACATGCCAAAGATGTTTTGATGATATTAGTTGATCAATGTCATTGGTTGGCAGTAAATTGTTATTGCTTAAGTTTAAATATTCCAGTTTTGTAGTGTTTTTGGCGTTTAAATGTGCAATATGGTTGTCGTTTAAAGTGATTGTTTTCATCCTGGGATGATTGTGTAATATAAGGTCAGTGATCATATTGTGATGGGCACTTAACTCAATCAGAGATTCTTGCCGCGCGAGCAGTTGGCTTCATCGTTATAGCCTTTAAAATCATATTCCCAGTGACCAAAACCAATCATTTGATCATTGATTTGCGTTTCTCATTTAAAGCCGAGACGGGCATAAGTTTTATCACCATCGTCACGCTTATCATCAGTAAAATAACGTAGAGCGGTAACCTTGCCATAAAGGTCGAGTTTATTACCATCCTTGTTATAGACTTCGGCAGCGTGTGCTACGTTCGCAGCTAACAAACCAGTTACAACCACCGCAACTATTTTTAATTTCATTTAACAGAATCCTTTTAATTATCGTTAAACGTATTTTCTAAACGAATTTTAAACGGCGTCATTTATAAATGACATACTGTTTTTAAAATAGAATGGTGATTAAAAACAATGAGAAAAATAGATGAAATAATATTATTTGTCGATATGTGATCGAAGTCGAAATGAGATATAAGGTGAATTACTGGTATTTGAGATTTATTTTTTAATATTGTCGGAATTTATCTGATTAACTGCCGGGCCGTAGACCCGGCAATTATTTTAACCACGACGTGTCGCCAGCCAGCAGAGCAGGGAACCGCCGCAGACCATTAGCGCGCCTTGCCAGAACGAGAACGACAGCGGGGCGCTGAGCAGCACGGCTGCAAGCGCTGAGGAAAGTACAGGCGTAAAATACGAGCCTACCGCCATTATGGTGACATTGCCATGCAATATACCGACATTCCATGCAGCATAAGCAAATCCTAAGGTAAATGCCGCAGAGATGAGTTTAATCATGACGGGCGTGCTAAATACCATTTCTGGTTGTGGCGTGAGAAAATAGTAAATCCACAGACATGCTCCCGTTAGCAGGACAAAAACGGTAATTCCGTTAAATCCGCGTGCGTATTTATTCGTTACTGTGCAATAGGCTGCCCAGATAAACGCACCAATAAACGCCAGGAAATAACTCAATGGGCTGGTGGTGATATTATTGATGATTTCATCATAATGTAACCCATTCTCACCGCCTAACACCCAGCTGACGCCGACCAGGGCTAATAATAATCCTGGTACAATCAGCCAGTTGGTTTTCTGACCATTAAACAGAATGGCAAAGAGAATTGTCAGGCTGGGCCACAGATAGTTCACCATACCCACTTCAATCGCCTGATGACGGGTCGCCGCATACCCTAAGGAAAGCGCCAGACAGATTTCATAGCTGACGAATAACAGACTCCCGGCGAGTAAATAGCCTTTCGGAATCTGCCGAATACGCGGAAATCCAACCGTGAAGATTAACAGCAGCCCGCTTAATGAATAGATAGCAGCTGCGCCGCCGACCGGGCCGAGCCCCTCGCTGACACCGCGAATCAATCCTACCATCGTGCTCCACAGGACGATCGCTATTAGCCCTATGAGCGTTGCTTTTTGTCGTGTCATGCTCGCTGTTTTGTCTCTCTTGCCGTTAAAAATTAAGCTGAATTTTATAGCATTTTTTTAACTGGCCTGTCAGGCAGTGGTGCGTTTTTCTACCGCTATTGAGGTAGGTCAATTTGCGCAGGCGGATTATTTTGTGGCAAACACGTGTTCTTTTTGATTTCGCGCAAAAAGATTCAGAATTTTACTGTTAGTTTCCTCGCGCAGTAATACCCCTGAAAAAAGAGGAAAGCAATGGACGTCAGTCGCAGACAATTTTTTAAAATCTGCGCGGGCGGTATGGCTGGAACAACGGTAGCGGCATTGGGCTTTGCCCCGAAGCAAGCACTGGCTCAGGCGCGAAACTACAAATTATTACGCGCTAAAGAGATCCGTAACACCTGCACATACTGTTCCGTAGGTTGCGGGCTATTGATGTATAGCCTGGGTGATGGCGCGAAAAACGCCAGAGAAGCGATTTATCACATTGAAGGTGACCCGGATCATCCGGTAAGCCGTGGTGCGCTGTGCCCGAAAGGGGCCGGTTTGCTGGATTACGTCAACAGCGAAAACCGTCTGCGCTACCCGGAATATCGTGCGCCAGGTTCTGACAAATGGCAGCGCATTAGCTGGGAAGAAGCATTCTCCCGTATTGCGAAGCTGATGAAAGCTGACCGTGACGCTAACTTTATTGAAAAGAACGAGCAGGGCGTAACGGTAAACCGTTGGCTTTCTACCGGTATGCTGTGTGCCTCCGGTGCCAGCAACGAAACCGGGATGCTGACCCAGAAATTTGCCCGCTCCCTCGGGATGCTGGCGGTAGACAACCAGGCGCGCGTCTGACACGGACCAACGGTAGCAAGTCTTGCTCCAACATTTGGTCGCGGTGCGATGACCAACCACTGGGTGGATATCAAAAACGCTAACGTCGTGATGGTGATGGGCGGTAACGCTGCTGAAGCGCATCCCGTCGGTTTCCGCTGGGCGATGGAAGCGAAAAACAACAACGATGCAACCTTGATCGTTGTCGATCCCCGTTTTACGCGTACCGCTTCTGTGGCGGATATTTACGCGCCTATTCGTTCCGGTACGGACATTACGTTCCTGTCTGGCGTTTTGCGCTACCTGATCGAAAACAACAAAATCAACGCCGAATACGTTAAGCATTACACCAACGCCAGCCTGCTGGTGCGTGATGATTTTGCTTTCGAAGACGGTCTGTTCAGCGGCTACGACGCTGAAAAACGCCAGTACGATAAGTCGTCCTGGAACTATCAGTTCGATGAAAACGGCTATGCGAAACGCGATGAAACACTGACTCATCCGCGCTGTGTGTGGAACCTGCTGAAAGCGCACGTTTCCCGCTACACGCCGGACGTCGTTGAAAACATCTGCGGTACGCCAAAAGCCGACTTCCTGAAAGTGTGTGAAGTGCTGGCCTCCACCAGCGCACCGGATCGCACAACCACCTTCCTGTACGCGCTGGGCTGGACGCAGCACACCGTGGGTGCGCAGAACATCCGTACTATGGCGATGATCCAGTTGCTGCTCGGTAACATGGGTATGGCCGGTGGCGGCGTGAACGCATTGCGTGGCCACTCCAACATTCAGGGCCTGACTGACTTAGGCCTGCTCTCTACCAGCCTGCCAGGTTATCTGACGCTGCCGTCAGAAAAACAGGTTGATTTGCAGTCGTATCTGGAAGCGAACACGCCGAAAGCGACGCTGGCTGATCAGGTGAACTACTGGAGCAACTATCCGAAGTTCTTCGTTAGCCTGATGAAATCTTTCTATGGCGATGCCGCGCAGAAAGAGAACAACTGGGGCTATGACTGGCTGCCGAAGTGGGACCAGACCTACGACGTCATCAAGTATTTCAACATGATGGATGAAGGCAAAGTCACCGGTTATTTCTGCCAGGGCTTTAACCCGGTTGCGTCCTTCCCGGACAAAAACAAAGTGGTGAGCTGCCTGAGCAAGCTGAAGTACATGGTGGTTATCGATCCGCTGGTGACTGAAACCTCTACCTTCTGGCAGAACCACGGCGAGTCGAACGATGTCGATCCGGCGTCTATTCAGACTGAAGTATTCCGTCTGCCTTCGACCTGCTTTGCTGAAGAGGATGGTTCTATCGCTAACTCCGGTCGCTGGTTGCAGTGGCACTGGAAAGGTCAGGACGCGCCGGGCGAAGCGCGTAACGACGGCGAAATTCTGGCGGGTATCTACCATCATCTGCGCGAGTTGTACCAGGCCGAAGGTGGTAAAGGCGTAGAACCGCTGATGAAGATGAGCTGGAACTACAAGCAGCCGCACGAACCGCAATCTGACGAAGTAGCTAAAGAGAACAACGGCTATGCGCTGGAAGATCTCTATGATGCTAATGGCGTGCTGATTGCGAAGAAAGGTCAGTTGCTGAGTAGCTTTGCGCATCTGCGTGATGACGGTACAACCGCATCTTCTTGCTGGATCTACACCGGTAGCTGGACAGAGCAGGGCAACCAGATGGCTAACCGTGATAACTCCGACCCGTCCAGTCTGGGGAATACGCTGGGATGGGCCTGGGCGTGGCCGCTCAACCGTCGCGTGCTGTACAACCGTGCTTCGGCGGATATCAACGGTAAACCGTGGGATCCGAAACGGATGCTGATCCAGTGGAACGGCAGCAAGTGGACGGGTAACGATATTCCTGACTTCGGCAATGCCGCACCGGGTACGCCAACTGGGCCGTTTATTATGCAGCCGGAAGGGATGGGACGCCTGTTTGCCATCAACAAAATGGCGGAAGGTCCGTTCCCGGAACACTACGAGCCGATTGAAACGCCGCTGGGCACTAACCCGCTGCATCCGAACGTGGTGTCTAACCCGGTTGTTCGTCTGTATGAACAAGACGCGCTGCGGATGGGTAAAAAAGAGCAGTTCCCGTATGTGGGTACGACCTATCGTCTGACCGAGCACTTCCACACCTGGACCAAGCACGCGTTGCTCAACGCAATTGCTCAGCCGGAACAGTTTGTGGAAATCAGCGAAACGCTGGCGGCGGCGAAAGGCATTAATAATGGCGATCGTGTCACTGTCTCCAGCAAGCGAGGCTTTATCCGCGCGGTGGCAGTGGTAACGCGCCGTCTGAAACCGCTGAATGTAAACGGTCAGCAGGTTGAAACGGTGGGTATTCCAATCCACTGGGGCTTTGAGGGTGTCGCGCGTAAAGGTTATATCGCTAACACTCTGACGCCGAATGTCGGTGATGCAAACTCGCAAACGCCGGAATATAAAGCGTTCTTAGTAAACATCGAGAAGGCGTAAGGGGGCGAACAGATGGCTATGGAAACGCAGGACATTATCAAAAGGTCCGCAACTAACTCCATCACGCCGCCTTCTCAGGTGCGTGATTACAAAGCAGAAGTCGCGAAACTTATCGACGTTTCCACCTGTATCGGTTGTAAAGCCTGTCAGGTGGCGTGTTCGGAGTGGAACGACATCCGTGATGAAGTGGGGCACTGCGTCGGAGTTTACGATAACCCCGCCGATCTGAGCGCCAAGTCCTGGACGGTGATGCGCTTTAGCGAAACCGAACAGAACGGCAAGCTGGAGTGGCTGATCCGTAAAGACGGCTGTATGCACTGTGAAGATCCGGGCTGCCTGATGGCGTGCCCGTCTGCTGGTGCAATCATTCAGTACGCTAACGGGATTGTCGATTTCCAGTCGGAAAACTGCATCGGCTGTGGTTACTGCATTGCCGGGTGTCCGTTTAATATTCCGCGCCTCAACAAAGAGGATAACCGGGTATATAAATGCACGCTCTGCGTCGATCGCGTCAGCGTCGGCCAGGAACCGGCTTGTGTGAAAACCTGTCCGACCGGGGCTATCCACTTCGGCACCAAGAAGGAGATGCTGGAGCTGGCGGAACAGCGCGTGGCGAAACTGAAAGCGCGTGGTTACGAACATGCTGGCGTCTACAACCCGGAAGGGGTCGGTGGTACGCACGTTATGTACGTGCTGCATCACGCCGATCAGCCGGAGCTGTATCACGGTCTGCCGAAAGATCCGAAGATCGACACCTCGGTAAGCCTGTGGAAAGGCGCGTTGAAACCGCTGGCAGCGGCTGGCTTTATTGCCACTTTTGCCGGGTTGATTTTCCACTACATCGGTATTGGCCCGAATAAGGAAGTGGACGATGACGAGGAGGATCATCATGAGTAAGTCGAAAATGATTGTGCGCACCAAATTTATTGATCGCGCCTGTCACTGGACCGTGGTGATTTGCTTCTTCCTGGTGGCGCTGTCCGGGATTTCGTTCTTCTTTCCGACGCTGCAATGGCTGACGCAAACCTTCGGTACGCCGCAGATGGGACGCATTTTGCACCCGTTCTTCGGCATTGCGATTTTCGTCGCGCTGATGTTTATGTTTGTGCGTTTTGTGCATCACAACATCCCGGATAAGAAAGATATTCCGTGGCTGTTGAACATTGTCGAAGTATTAAAAGGCAATGAGCACAAAGTGGCGGATGTCGGTAAGTACAACGCCGGGCAAAAGATGATGTTCTGGTCGATCATGAGCATGATTTTCGTGCTGTTGGTGACCGGGGTGATTATCTGGCGTCCGTACTTTGCGCAGTACTTCCCGATGCAGGTTGTTCGCTACAGCCTGCTGATCCACGCGGCTGCCGGTATCATCCTGATCCACGCCATCCTGATCCATATGTATATGGCATTCTGGGTGAAAGGATCGATTAAAGGGATGATCGAAGGGAAGGTGAGCCGTCGCTGGGCGAAGAAACACCATCCGCGCTGGTATCGTGAAATCGAGAAGGCAGAAGCGAAAAAAGAGAGTGAAGAAGGGATATAATCTCTTTTGAACTTTAAGCTGAAAATGGCGCTGTAAAAGGCGCCATTTTCATATTGTAGACAACGTAGGCTTTGTTCATGCCGGATGCGGCGTGAACGCCTTATCCGGCCTACAAACCGTTCAAATCCAATAGATTGCAGTGAACGTGTAGGCCTGATAAGCGTAGCGCATCGGGCAATGTTGCATTTGTCATCAGTTTCAAATGGCGCTTTATAAGGTGCCATTTTTTTATTGCGTAACCAGACGGCGTAATCGCGACACATCCACCGTTTTTTCTGCCTCTGCCAGACTCCAGGCGTTTTGCAGATTCAGCCACATTTGCGGCGAACTGCCGATCACCACGGAAAGTTTAATTGCCATTTCTGGCGTCAAAGCTGCTTTTCCTGTCAGCAATCGGCTTGCCGTTGAGGGAGCAATTTCCATTGCTCTGGCAAACTCGCGCAGGCTGACATTAAGTTCGTCCAGTGATTCCTGAATAATGTCCCCCGGGCGGGGATGATTGGCCATTTTCATTAGTGTCTTTACTCTCAGTAGCGTTCCTTCACTGGGAACACTATCATTATTGTTCCTTCCTACGCAACAATAATCCATTTAGCCATTTCATGTTGGAGAGTGTGCGATGCTGCGACCCGAACATGGCAGTCGCAGCAAAGGCCTCTTAGTGACGGAAATCAATCACCATGCGGCCACGGATTTTGCCTTCTTCCATCTCAGTAAAGATGGTGTTGATGTCCGCTAACGGACGCAGGGCGACTTTCGGCACCACTTTACCTTCGGCGGCAAACTGGAAGGCTTCAGTTAAATCCTGGCGCGTGCCGACCAGCGAACCGACCACTTCAATACCATCCAGCACAAGACGTGGGATATCCAGGCTCATAGACTCCGGCGGTAGACCGACAGCCACAACACGACCGCCTGCACGGACAGCATCAACTGCCGAGTTAAACGCAGCTTTAGCTACCGCTGTTACCACCGCAGCGTGAGCGCCACCAGTTTTCTCCTGCACAATTTTGGCGGCGTCTTCGGTGTGTGAGTTAATCGCTAAATCTGCGCCCATTTCGGTTGCCAGTTTTAACTGCTCATCATTGACATCAATGGCGATCACTTTGGCGTTAAAGACATTCTTCGCGTATTGCAGGGCGAGGTTACCCAGACCGCCAAGACCGTAGATAGCAATCCACTGCCCTGGACGAATTTTTGACAGCTTAACGGCTTTGTAGGTGGTGACTCCCGCACAGGTAATGCTGCTGGCCGCCGCCGAGTCCAGACCATCTGGCACTTTTACCGCGTAATCGGCGACCACGATGCACTCTTCCGCCATCAACGCTGTATCCGGCATTTTTAACTGAACGGCAGAGCGTTTCGTTACCACTGTTACAGTATTCGCAATGACCGCATCCTTCGTAGAACCACGCCACGCTGGCACGATCGCCTGGTTTTAATGAGGTGACACCTGGACCCACTTCTGCCACCACACCGATGCCTTCATGGCCCAGAATTACGCCGGTTTTGTCACCAAAATCGCCATTCTTAACATGAAGATCGGTATGACATACACCACAACACTCCATTTTCAGCAGGGCTTCGCCATGTTTCAGTGAGCGCAGTGTTTTATACGTAACGTCAACATGATGATCCTTCGTAACAACTGCAGCCTTCATAGTTCCTCCTTTTCGGATGATGTTCTGCATAGCAGGTGAGGCAAATGAGATTTATTCGCCACTACCCAGTATGGATGAGATCTGAAAAAGGGAGAGGGAAATAGCCCGGTAGCCTTCACTACCGGGCGCAGGCTTAGATGGAGGTACGGCGGTAGTCGCGGTATTCGGCTTGCCAGAAATTATCGTCAATGGCCTGTTGCAGGGCTTCGGCAGAGGTTTTCACCGCCACGCCTTGCTGCTGCGCCATTTTGCCAACCGCAAACGCAATTGCGCGGGAGACTTTCTGAATATCTTTCAGTTCCGGCAGTACCATACCTTCGCCGTTCAGCACCAATGGTGAATACTGCGCCAGCGTTTCACTTGCCGACATCAGCATCTCATCGGTGATACGTGACGCGCCGGAAGCAATAACACCCAGGCCAATGCCCGGGAAAATAAAGGCGTTGTTACACTGGGCGATAGGGTAGATTTTATCTTTCCATACCACTGGATTAAACGGGCTGCCCGTGGCGACCAGCGCGTTACCTTCGGTCCAGGCGATAATGTCCTGCGGTGTGGCTTCCACGCGTGACGTCGGGTTAGACAGCGGCATCACGATCGGACGCGGACAGTGTTTATGCATCTCACGGATGATCTCTTCCGTAAACAGCCCGGTCTGTCCTGAGACGCCAATCAGAATATCTGGTTTTACATTGCGCACCACATCCAGCAGTGACAGCACATCGCTGTCGGTATCCCAGTCACTGAGGTTTTCGCGCTTCTGCACCAGTTTGGTCTGGAAAGGCAGCAGGTTCGGCATCTTGTCAGTCAGCAAGCCAAAGCGATCGACCATAAAGACTTTCTGCCGCGCCGCTTCCTCGCTTAATCCTTCGCGCTGGGTCTGGGAGATGATCATTTCGGCAATGCCGCATCCCGCTGAACCTGCGCCAAGGAAGACGATTTTTTTCTCGCTTAACTGACCACCTGCCGCGCGGCTTGCTGCGATCAGTGTGCCGACTGTTACCGCCGCAGTGCCCTGAATGTCATCGTTAAAAGAACAAATTTCATTGCGATAGCGGTTAAGTAACGGCATCGCATTTTTTTGAGCAAAGTCTTCAAACTGCAACAGCACGTCTGGCCAGCGTTGTTTCACAGCCTGGATAAATTCATCAACGAATTCATAGTATTCGTCGTCAGTGATACGCGGATTACGCCAGCCCATATACAGCGGATCGTTAAGCAGCTGTTGGTTGTTCGTTCCGACATCCAGCACCACCGGAAGGGTATACGCCGGGCTGATGCCGCCACAGGCGGTATAGAGCGACAGTTTACCGATCGGAATGCCCATCCCGCCGATGCCCTGGTCACCAAGCCCCAGAATACGTTCACCGTCAGTCACCACAATCACTTTAATATTATGGTTCGGCACGTTTTGCAGAATATCGTCCATATTGTGCCGGTTCTGGTAAGAGATAAACACGCCGCGTGAACGGCGGTAGATCTCAGAAAAACGCTCACAGGCTGCGCCGACGGTTGGGGTATAAATAACAGGCATCATCTCATCAAGATGATTGTTTACCAGACGGTAGAAGAGGGTTTCGTTAGTGTCCTGGATGTTACGCAGGTAGATGTGTTTGTCGATTTCGGTTTTGAATCCCTGATACTGGATCCATGCTCGTTCCGCTTGTTCTTCGATAGTTTCGACCACTTCCGGCAGTAACCCCAGCAGGTTGAAGTTACGGCGTTCTTCCATGCTGAAGGCACTGCCTTTATTCAACAACGGAAATTCCAGCAGTACAGGGCCAGCGTAAGGGATATAAAGCGAACGCTGTTTTTTTGTTTTTGGTTCCATGTCACTCACTCTTTTTTGAATATCCATCCCTGGGGGGCTTTTATCGTCTTTGCTTTACCGCCAGGGCGTCGGCCTCAAGTATAAAGCAGATAAAAACAAAAACACCATTGCGCAGGCAATGGTGTTTAATCGTCATTGAGGACTGATGGTTATGAATTACTTTTCAGCGGGGCGTTTTCTGCCGGTTGGGTTATTTACTACGCTGGATTTATCACCTTCGGTAACTATTTTGCGCTGGTTAGAAATTTTATGGTCCAGTCCAAGAATATGACGTGCCTGACGGTTCGATTTCATTTTAACTCCTCAATCCTGTAGCTAGTTTTAAGGACAACATCGCCGTAGCGAAGAAACACGTGCTAAACCCCTAAATTAGGTTGCCGATCAAGCATAGCACCTTAAAGCGTAGGGTGCTGGCCACTGACCACATAATTGATCGTTTGCTGGTAGATATCACTGAGGATGTCGTTATCAGAAGCTTCAACCCATTTGGTCAGCTCCATGAGAATGTCATCTTCAGTGACAACACCGTGCTGTGCCCGAAGGCCTTGCTCAATGGCATTAACCAGAGCGGGTTCTGCTGTTGAATTTTCTGCCTGATAATAAGTAAACATAGTGATTCTCCGTGTCTGTGTATTTATGGTGTCTGCTACGGATCGCAGATTTATAAAGCACATTCAGCATGGCAAATATTTGCCGCTTCGTTGTTAAGATTAGTCCTGGTTGATGATTTTTATATTTTAACACCATGATATTCATAGGGATTGTGATTGGTATGATCCGATTAATATTGATACAATATCTTTTGGGTTATATATTCCCGGTAATCTATTGTGGGAATTTAATTTAAGTGCAGAAGTAATATTTTCACCGGATTTTATTCGGAATATCCTGCTTATCCTCGTGCTGTTTCTCACGTAGTCTATAATTTCCTTTTTAAGCCCACAGGAGAGCAACAATGACAATCCATAAGAAAGGTCAGGCACACTGGGAAGGCGATATCAAACGCGGGAAGGGAACAGTATCCACCGAGAGTGGCGTGCTGAACCAACAGCCGTATGGATTTTACACGCGTTTTGAAGGCGAAAAAGGAACCAACCCTGAAGAACTGATTGGCGCAGCGCATGCCGCATGTTTCTCAATGGCGCTTTCATTAATGCTGGGGGAAGCGGGATTCACGCCAACATCGATTGATACCACCGCCGATGTGTCGCTGGATAAAGTGGATGCCGGTTTTGCGATTACGAAAATCGCACTGAAGAGTGAAGTTGCGGTGCCGGGTATTGATGCCTCTACCTTTGACGGCATCATCCAGAAAGCAAAAGCAGGATGCCCGGTCTCTCAGGTACTGAAAGCGGAAATTACGCTGGATTACCAGTTGAAATCGTAAAGCATTGCCGGATGACGCGTCAGGCGCGTGAATGCCTGATGCGTTGTTAGCATCTCTACAGCGCCCGCCAGCACCGGAGCTCACGTCCGTCCTCCCTTATTGCTAATGATTGCCGGACTTCACATCCGTGGGTTGCCAGCGGGCAACGTTCGTAGAAAAAACAGCCTTGCGGCAACGTGCGGTTTCCCGGCAGATCCGTTTTACGTAATGCCCATTCTTCCTCCAGCGGTTTATCAATGGCGGGGAGGGAATCCAGCAATAATCGGGTGTATGGATGTGCAGGTGCCGTCAGCACCTGCTGCGCGTCGCCCAGTTCTACAATCTGCCCGAGATACATCACCGCCACCCGATCGCTCATATGACGTATCACCGAGACATTGTGTGAAATCAGCACATAGGTCAGCCCGTGATTTTCCTGTAGCGTTACCAGTAAATTGAGGATCTGCGCCTGAACGGAGATATCCAGCGCAGAGGTTGGCTCATCAAGCACAATCACGTCAGGCTGCGAAGAGAGTGCTCTGGCAATGGCGATACGTTGCCGCTGCCCGCCGGAGAACGCATGAGGCAGGCGGTCGAGATACTCCGGACGAATACCCACCTGCACAGCCAACTCCTCTGCCAACGCTCGCCGCTGTTGTTCACTACTACGCTTAGCTATCCAGAGCGGTTCTGTGATGATGCGCCACACCGGTAAGCGCGGATTAAGCGAAGAGAGCGGGTCCTGAAACACCATCTGCATAATGCGTTGTGAGCCAGAACGGATGTACTGCCCGTGGCTCGGTTGCAGCATACCCATTAAAAGCTGTGCGAGGGTGCTTTTGCCGCAGCCTGACTCGCCGACGATCCCTAAGGTTTCACCACGGCGGATCTGTAAATCAATACCATTAATGGCATGAACATGTTCCGTAGTTTTACCAAGCCAGTTTTTACGGGCCGGGAAATTGATATGGACGTCGCGTAACGTTAATAACGTGTCAGACACTTATGACCTCCTGCTGCGGATACCAACAGGCACAGCGCTGGTTGTTGTCACCACACGCTGTCAGCGCCGGGACGTTTTCACACTGTGCACCTGCCGCATAGCAACGATCGCGAAAAGCGCAGCCGTCAGGCAAATGGGTGAGGTTTGGTACCGTCCCTGGAATGGCGGGTAATAGCTGGCGTGGTACTCCATGTTCTGGTGCGCATTGCAGCAAACCAATGGTATACGGATGCCGGGGATGATGGATAACGTCTGCCGTCACGCCGCTTTCAATTACGCTTCCGGCATACATCACGTAAACGCTATCGCACAGTTGCGACACCACGGCCATATCATGGCTGATGAACAGAACCGCAGTTCCACTGGCGCGGGCTTTATGTTTAAGCAAACGCAGTACCTGCAACTGCACCGTGACGTCCAGCGCCGTAGTCGGTTCGTCGGCAATAATCAATTGCGGCTCGCAGGAGAATGCCAGCGCAATCATTACCCGCTGGCGCATACCACCTGAAAGCTCAAACGGATAGCGCGACATAACTTCCACGGCATCCGGGATTTGCATCTCTTCCAGCAGGTCAATCGCTTTAGCTCTGGCTTCCCGACGACTTATTGGTTGATGATGGCGGATCACGTCCATCATCTGAAGACCTATTCGACGTGTCGGATTGAGGGCGGTCATCGGTTCCTGAAAGATCATCGCCACTCGTGCGCCGCGCCACTGACGAAGCTGTTTTTCCCGCGCGTTAAGAACATCTTCTCCCAGCAGGGAAATCTGCCCCCGATGTACGCAATAACTGCCCGTCGGTAGCAGACGCATAATCAGCATTGCGGTGACTGATTTACCTGAGCCGGATTCTCCCACCAGACCGACAATTTCACCGCGGTTAATCTGCAAGGACACATTGTTGAGCGCGTGAACATCACCGTTAAAACCGGGGAAACTCAAATGCAGTTGTTGAATGTCCAGAACGGGTTGGGTCATGACTGCTTTCCTCCTGCTTTCGGGTCAAGCAGATCGCGAATACCATCACCAAAGAGATTAAACCCGACGGCGGTAAGCAAAATCGCTGCCCCCGGAAATGCGCAATACCACCACTGATCGAGTACATAGTTGCGACCATTTGCTACCATCGCGCCCCATTCAGCACTCGGTTGTTGAGCACCCAGGCCAATAAATCCCAACGTGGCGGCCATTAAAATCGCGCTACCGATATCCAGCGATGCCTGCACGATCAGCGGCGGTAGGGAGTTACGTAAAATATGCCAGTTGATCAGATGCCAACGAGACGCGCCAAAGGTTTTCGCCGCCTGAACATAGGTATACTGGCGTACAACTAATGCTTGCCCCCGCGCCAGGCGCACATAAAAGGGAATTCGCACAATAGCAATAGCCAGCATGGCGTTAAACAAACTCGGCCCGAGAGCGGCAGCCAGTGCCATTGTCAGTACCAACGAAGGAATCGACAGCATAATGTCCATGATGCGCATGATGATGGCGTCTGCGCGTCCGCCAAGCACACCGGATAGACATCCGAGTAGCGAACCAATCATACCCGCAATGGCAACCACGACTAATCCGGCGAGAATTGATTGCTGACTGCCGACCAGTACGCGGCTGAACAGATCGCGTCCCACTTCATCGGTGCCAAACCAGTGCGCCGCAGAAGGCGGCAAAAGGCGGGCGGTTAAATCAATGGCGTTGGGATCATGCGTCGCCAGCCACGGTGAAAAAATCATCATCAATAGCATTAATACAATGATGACTGCGCTGGTCACGGTGAGCGGACTGCCTTTCAGCATCCATACCAGTTTTGCACCGTTAAATCGCGTTTGTTTTTGTGGGCGTACGGCGGACGTTTCCTCGCTTAGCATCATTCACCACCTCCACGTCCGATACGCGGATCAATCCACAAATAGAGCAAATCCACCACCAGGTTGACCAGCACATAAGCAAATGAAACCACGACGGCAAAGCCCATCACTGCCGGGAAGTCGAGCGCCTGTATTGATGTTACTACCCATGCACCCATTCCGGGCCAGGCAAAAACGGTTTCGGTGAGCACTGCGCCATACAACAAATCGCCCAGCGCCAAACCCAATACGGTAATCGATGGGATCAACGCATTGGGTAGCGCATAACATAAAACGATATACCAGCCGGGCAAGCCGCTGGCCCGGGCGGTACGAATGTAGTCTTCACTCAATTGTTCCAGCATCGCTGAGCGGATCTGGCGAGCGACAATTCCCAGGTGAACGAACGCCAGCGTTAATGCCGGTAAGATGAGATGTTGCAACGCATTGAAGAAGACTTCACCGTTGCCTTCAAGCAGCGCATCGAGCAGATAAAAGCCGGTAACGTGCGTTGGTGGATCCAGCCAGTCATCAAGCCTTCCGCCGCCGGGAAGAATTTGCAGATGACCATAAAACAGCACAATGACGCCCAGCCCAAGCCAGAACGCAGGTGTGGAGATTCCGGTAATGGCCATTATTCGCACCAGATGATCCAGCCAGCGATTTCGCCAGACTGCAGAGAGTATGCCCAGCGGGATGCCAATCAGGAGTGCCAGCAGCAGGGCACCAAAAGCCAGCTCCAGCGTCGCCGGGAAAAATATACGCAACTCTTCCAGCACCGGACGCCCGGTACGAATGGATGTTCCCAGGTCACCATGAAACAGGTCGCTGACGTAGCGGTAAAACTGTACATACAGTGGCTGGTCCAGTCCCAGTTGCTGGCGAATATTTTCCACGATAGCATCGCTGGCGCGGTCACCCGCCAGTAACCGCGCCGGATCACCAGGGATCAGATGCGAGATAATAAACGTAATCACGCAGACGCCCGCCACCACGAGCACCAGCCCCCAGCAGCGTTGGCGTAAAATACTCCAGAAGGTCACGTTATTTACTCATGGTATTGATATTGAAGACCTGTTCCAGCATGGGATTGAACACAAAGCCTTTCACCTCTTTGTTCATCGCCAGTTGGTAGTTTTTCTGGAACAGGTACACATAAGCAGCGTCATCAATGACGATTTTCTGTGCCTGCTGGTAGTCCCGGGTACGCTGCGTCTGGTCGGTGGTCGCAAGCGCATTGCGCAGTAACTTATCGACCTCACTGTTTTCATAGAACGAGCGGTTACCCGGCAGACCTTTTTTGTCTGACTCAAACCAGTAATTCATAAACATATACGGGTCGGCAAAATCCGGACTCCAGTTGCCAATCGCAATGTCGTAATCACCTTTACCCACTCTGTCGCGCATGGTGGCGTTCGCCAGCTTTTCCAGCTTCACAATGATGCCCAGCTTGTTGAGACTTGATTGTGTCGCCAGAGCAATAGGCTCCCAGTTCGGATCGTTATCGGAGTAGAGAAACGTCAGGCTGGTGGGTTTGCTCGTCACTTTATCCCATTCGGCTTTGGCTTTCGTTTCGTCATGGTTGTATTGCATTGCCGTCGCATCGTAGCCCCACATGCCTTCCGGAATCGGGCCGCGCATCTGTTTTCCGTTACCACTCAGAATGCCGTTAACCATGCCCTGATAATCGGTAGACCAGGAAATGGCCCGACGCAGATCCGCCTGATTAAGAGGCGCTTTGCTGTTATTCAGATACAGATAGGTAACGCGCAGTGACGGATACTCTGCCACATTGACTTTATTTTCCTGCTTCAGGGCGTTGAGTTGATCCACCGGCAGCGCATCGGCAATGTCAATGTCGCCACGGGAGAGCTGCAGGCGACGGGAGGCACTTTCACCAATAATTTTTACCGATACCCGTTTGAAGTTCGGTTTATTGCCTGGGTAATGCGGATTTGGCACCAGAACTAATTGCTGACCTTTTTGCCAGCTTTTCAGCATAAATGGTCCGGAACCGGCGGTATTTTGCGCGAGGAAGCCGCGAGCATCATCCGCTGCATGTTCCTTTAAGACCGCCGGATTGATAATGGATGCACCGTCATTCGCCAGCGTGTAGAGGAACGGTGCGAATGGTTGGCTAAGGGTAAACTTCACCGTATGTTCGTCGGGAGCATCAATCTTTAAATCTTTGGGAAATGCTTCTGCTGGCCCCTGGCCGATTTTTAGTAGCCGCTCAAAAGAAAGTTTTACTGCTTCGGCAGTGACAGGTGTGCCATCGGCAAATTTAGCATTATCTTTCAGGGTGAACGTCCACTCTTTTTGATCGTCAGACGCTTTCCAGCTACTTGCCAGATCGCCTTCAACGTCGGTTGAGCCTTTATCACCGTCCGTTTTGTACTGAACCAGCCGCTGATAAGACGGGTAGGTCACTGTCCAGTCGTTATTATCTATTGTTACCGCCGGGTCGAGGGTTTGTGGATCGGCGGCCTTACCAATCACCAGCATATCTTTTGGTACGGCGGCGTGCGCAACCGGGAAATTTGTGGCAAGGACGAGCGCGAGCAATGTGGGACGAAACGATATCGATCTCTTCATGACAGTTTCCTGATTAACTGACGTGCTGTGTGCCAGGGGATATAAAACAAGAGAATTGATCAGCGAGCAGAGGGTAACTCGCTGCCTGGGGTAATTCGAAGTGCCACCATTCGCTGGAGATACCGACAAAACCGCCACCAGTCATTATCGCATTCAGCAACAGCCGATTGCGCTGAGCGGCGGGCGGGACGGAAGGGTGATAGGCATGGGAGCGCTCGTGCATTTCATCGAACCCTGCGCCCATATCGAGGATGTTCCCGTGCTCATCACGAAGCGTCAGGTCGATCGCCGTGCCACGGCTGTGATTAGAACCGACCGTCACATCAACAACATATTGCGGGTCTGGGCAGGCTTGCCACAACATCGCCTGTGCTTGTTGTGGGCGATACGCATCGTAAATCACCAGTTGTAACCCTGACAGCTGGGCGATGCTGATACTTTTCGCCAGCGCGGTAATCGCATCCTTGTGTAACAGACAACGCGCTTGCTGATAAATAGCTTTACCTGTGATGTTATCAGCGCAGGCGTATTTCAATTCGATCTCCAGATCAGGGAAGATTACGGCTAAATCAACCAGTTCGGTGGTATCCGACATAAACGGTTCCTGTATAAGACAAAAATTGCTGCGCTTTCCGCTTATGCAGATCTCATGCCATGCCGGGATAAGCGCCAGAATGCTGGCTTAAAGTTATATTTTTTAACTTTTGATCAACATTTGTGCAGCGTAGTGCAGTTTTGGTGCAAGAGGGGAAGTTAAGGAAGGAATCTCCCGGAATCGTAGCTGAAATCACAGTATTTAAGTGACAGTGTCACGTTAAATGAAAACCCGCGAGTGCGGGCGAGAGGAATTTGTCAGATTTTCAGCGGTAACACGCTGCTCATCCAGCCTGGAATTTCTTCGGCGGGTAGGGGGCGGGAAAAGAAATATCCCTGAATAACGCGACAGTGGATCTTGCGTAGCATCTCAAATTGCTCTTTGGTTTCGACGCCTTCCGCCACGACGGTTAAATTGAGGCTTTGCCCAATGCTGGTAATGGCTTCAAGTAAGGCAAGGATGCGTTTTTCGGTCAGACAACGATCGACAAAACTTTTGTCAATTTTGATTTCCGTTACCGGAAGACTGACTAAGCGGGATAATCCGGAAAAGCCCGTACCAAAATCATCTACCGATAAGCCCACGCCCATATCACGCAGGATCTGAATGCGCTTAAAGATTTCGGTATCGTGTTCCATCATCATGCTTTCCGTGATTTCTACCGTCAGCTGGTGGCCGTCAATACCCCAGGCGTGCATTGCATCAGACACCTGATTAGGCAGTTGATTACTGCGAAAGTGCAGCGCCGACAAGTTCACGGATAACGCCGGGATATGAATATTCTGGCTACGCCATTCTGCTAACTGACGGCAAGCTTCCGCGATGACCCAGCGCCCAATATTTTCGATTTCACCAATCTCTTCTGCGAGAGGAATAAACCGTGAAGGGGGCACATGACCATGCAGGGGATCGTGCCAGCGAGCAAGGGCTTCGATGCCGTACAGTTCACCCGTTTCTGCGAAGATTTGCGGCTGGTAAACCAGTTTCAGTTGGTTATTGCTAATCGCTTCTTTCAGCGCTGCGCCTAAAACCAAACGCTCTTTTACCATTTCGTTCATCGCCGGGCTGAAGAACTGCCAGCCGTTACCGCCATTCTTGCGAATATAATCCATTGCATTGTGAGCATTGGAGAGCAAGTAATCGCGGTTTTTACCCACGTCGTAGCTGATGCCAATACTCAAGGTAAGCGGGAAGGGTTTATCGTCAATCATTATCGGCTTGCTGACCACATTCCGTAGCTCATCGGCGATTTGGGTAATGTTACTGACGTCGTTTTCGAGGCTCACGAGGACAAACTGCGTACCTTCGATACGACAGAGATACTGATCCGGTTTGAGTTTTTCACGAAAGCGATTGACCACTTCCAGCAATGCCTGATCGGCCCACGCATAGCCAAGGCTATCAATCACATCCTGAATATGGTCAACACCGATGAGATACACCACGGGAGAGACGGCTTTGTCGACCAGGTCATCGAGGTAATTGTGCAGGTTATTGCGATTTGGCAGACCGGTCATCGGATCAAATTGGATGAGTTGTTCAATATGCTGACGGCTTTTTTCCTGTTCCAGCGCCAGCGCGGCCATATGCTGGCTGATATCTGCCACGCGTTCGATAAAGGCGCTGGTTTCTGCTCCTGACGAGGTTTTAATTTGCAGGATCCCCGCAGGCGCGCCATCACGCTGACGAATGGTCGCTGACCAGCTTTGCGCATTTTGAATTTCTGCACCGTGGGAAGATGACGCCCAGTGTATCGGCATCCCGTTGCGCAGTGCGAACAGCGAAACATGCGATTCGTTGAGTACAGATTCGATGTTACGACAAATGATTTCCCCCATTTCATGAAATGGCGGGCTGCTGCACATGGCGGCGAGAATATTGCCTTCAAGCTGGCGAATCTGCCGTTCTTCGGTGATATCCGAGAAAGTCATTACCAGGTTCTGCAGATGCGCGAGCACGTCATAAACCGGGCTGATAGAGGCTTTAATCCAGATTTTTTCACCGGTGCGCGTCAACAGCAGAAATTCGTCCTGATCGCGGGCGGTTTTCCATAGCAACTGTTGTAAACGAATGCGGTTATCGGCAGGGAATTCAGGAATGTTCAGGAGTGTATCGGGCTGCATACCGCTGGCTTCGCTAATGCAGTAACCAAACATTTCGGTAAATGCGCGATTGCACTGCACAATATGGCGTTCCGGATCGAGGACAATCACCGGTCGGTCGAGATGGTCAACGGCAATAATCAATTGTCGGGTCTGTTCTTTTTGCGCCATTTCTACGCTGGCATCCCGTACCAGCGCCAGGTAATAAACTTTCCCCTCGGCGCTCACTTTCGATAGCGCAAAACGGGTCCAGATTTTACTGCCGTCTTTTTTCTCCAGCTGCAGCTCCCGACTCATCCCCTCGACGCGCGCTTTACCGCCTTCACGGTTATGACGAATGTATTCAGGATGCGCAGGACGCAAATCCCGCGGAATCAGCATATCAATGTTATTGCCAATGACTTCTTCACGTTTGTACCCCCAGAGCTTCTCTGCGGCGGGGTTGAAAAACATCACTTCATCATTTTCGTTAATTAACACCGCACCCATCATATTTTGCTCAAGGGCGGGGAAAAAAATGCCATCGGCGGCATTATCCGCATCGGTTAGCTTCATGATTACCTCTGCATCCTGGCGCATCTAAAGACTGGCTTTCCAGAGTTCAACACGGTTTCTACCTCGTCTTTTGGCGATATACAGAGCTTCATCGGCTATTTGAATGAGGCGCTCATAGTCAGGATGACCATTAAACATGGCGGCACCGATGGAAAGTGAGAGGGCAATATCCTCGCCGTTTGCGGCTTTCAGTTTGGTTTTCTCCACCCGACTGCGAATACGTTCTGCGGTACGTAACGTTTCGTTTTCAGAAGCTTCAGTCAATACAATGATAAATTCATCGCCCCCGTAGCGGAAAACATAATCACTACTGCGGACGTTGTCATAAAAGGCCTGAGAGACTTTACGCAGAATTTCATCGCCAGTGTTATGGCCCCACGTATCGTTGATCTCTTTGAATTTATCAACGTCAATAATCAGCACTGACAGCGGTGTACCGGTCCGGTTGGCATGGGCAATTTCGCGTTTGAAGATAGTCGGCAGGAAACGGCGGTTAAGTAATTTCGTCAGTACATCCATACCGACTTCGTGGCGCGATACTTCTTCAAACAATTCACGCAGCAAGGTAATAATTTGCGATACGGTATTTCTTATCTGTAATAAAAATTTCACCCGCAGACTTCTGTTATTCAAATTCCTGGTGTTACGCATGGTTTGATTGAAAATACCGTCGAAATCCTGAATCAGACGGGAGATATGGCCCACTTCGGCAATGCCGCTAAAATAATGTCGACCTTTATGGTTAAACCACAGGCCAAAATCAGCCTGGCTTAAAGGCAAACTGCTGCCTAAATCAGAATCCAGCAGGACTTTATAGATAATATCTATTTCCCATGAAAGTATTGAGGCTATTTGCCGTTCTTTTTCTTCTTCGGCGTTTTCCAGCAACGAGAAGATACGATAGTTTTCATCTTCCTTTGAGGCACTACTGTCACTAAAGGTAAACGCGCGGGTCATCACTTCCATCGCGATATCAATACTGTTAATCGAGAAATGATAGACCTGAAGTTTTTCTGCGGCAGAATAATCCGAAGAGAAGATTACCGGATAGAGGATTTTTTTCAGCACCCGAAACCCCATCTCGACAATTTCTACCGGAATTCCTATGCGGGCATGCACTTCCGCGACGGTATGCTGGATTTGTATTAGCCTTTCGACATCGTCAACCTGGGCAGAAAGCACGTTAATAATCCAGCGTTCCATCGCACTTTTCAACTGCCGCTCAACTTGTTCATTACTCAAGAATTCTTCGGCATGCGGGTCGATGCGGACAATTCGATAAAACTCGATACTCAGATAATGAGCATGCGCAACGGCAATTTCCGCGGCTTTAGCACGAATGAGTGGATCTGCTTGTTCGACAAGTCCGGTCCACTCATCTTTCATTCTTTTAAAATACATCTTCATAATTCACACCCTTATAAGGCTGGGAAATCAGACGGAATCAAAACGCAACGTGCGAGATCGACTAACTGCACCATATTCTCCTGAAATATGAAGATATACTGAAAAGAAATAAGCGACTTAGGACAGTTTCAATCTACGCTACTGTTCTTCAGAAGAGTATAGCCCATCGTAATTATTTTTCGGTGACTGCGGATATCGTATGGTTTTTCATATTCATACATTTTTATTAGGGGGATTATGGCTGTTTAACTAAGTGTGGTTAATTGCGTGGTTAATTTGACTTTAGTAAGCATGATTACTAGTGGGATAGTTCAAGAGGGTAACAAGCCGGTGGGTAAAGCACCGGCTTGTTACAAAGTAAGAATGGGAGTTTAACTGCCCCAACGACTTTGCAGATAGCTGACCGCTTGTTGAGTCTGCGGTTTATTCAGATAGTCCTCACGGAACAAGATGGTGCCGCTAATTTCTGGTACCGCATCGTTAAGATCGAGCTGCTTTTTCAGTTCCGGTACGCCGCCGTTAATCATCCAGTCTGGCTCTATCTTTGAAGGTTCACCCACTTTATAGAAGGCGATACCGATATACAGGCGGGTCCTGGTCGGTTTAACGACATCCGCCCACCATTTTGCCAACACGTCATAACGCGCGGCACTCCGTGAGAACGGCCAGTAAATTTGGGGAGCAATGTAATCCAGCAATCCTTGTTCCACCCATCGACGGGTGTCAGCGTAGGATTCGTCATAGGCTGCCGCGCCTCGGGTATCGGAACCGAGCGGATCGTGTGATCGGTTACGCCACACGCCTGCCGGGCTAACACCAAATTCGACTCCCGGCTTAATGCTTTTAATGGTGTGCGATACCTTTGCAATTAACTGCTGAGTATTGTTGCGCCGCCAGTCTGCTTTTGACGCAAATGCGCCTCCGTATTTACGGTACGTTTCGTTATCATTTAGCCGTGAACCCGGTGACTCCGTATAGAAATAGTCGTCAAACTGCACGCCATCTACGGGATAGCGGGAAACCACTTCTGCGACTATTGATGTGATCCAGTCCTGGACCTCAGGGATGCCCGGGTCGAGGACAAAGCGATCGCCAGACGTTCTGATCCAGTCGCGGTGTTGCACATAGACGCTCGCCGGTTGTTGAGACAGAGTGCTATTCAGTTCCCTGATAGTACCGGGCTTCGTATTAACCGATACGCGATAGGGGTTAAACCAGGCGTGTACTTTCATCCCACGCTTGTGGGCTTCGTCGAGCATAAATTGCAGCGGATCGTAACCCGGATTTTCACCAATCTTACCGGTCATAAGATCGGACCACGGCAAAATTTTCGATGGCCACAGGGCGGTACCGTCCGGCTTGACCTGGAAAAAGACCGTGTTTATGCCGAGACGTTGCAGATGATCCAGTTTGTCGATCATCGCCTGTTGTTGTACACGGGCCCGGCTGGTGGGGTTACTAATGTTAACCGAGGAAACCGGTGGCCAGTCGAGCCGAGAAACCGTGGCCAGCCAGATGCCACGCATCGGTTGTGACGATTGTTGCGTCGTGGCTGGTGGCTTTGAACCTGCTGGTGGTGTCACCATGGACTCTGGAGGCGTGCTTTTACAACTACACAGTAAAAGTGCCAGTGCAACTAGTATCGCTGGTCTTCTAATCGTTAATTTCTTGTTTCGGGAGCAGATATCCATATGTGCTGGTTTCCGGTAAACAGATGTGCGCTCATTCTCGTACTTATCCCGGTTAAGTCAATACGACAGCAAGCACGAAAAAGGGAGCGATGAATTATCGCTCCCTTGTCTTATAACCATTCAGACATGGTTAGTGTTTCTTGTCATTCATCACAATATAGTGTGGTGAACGTGCACGCGGGTGCAGGAAGAAGTGACCTTTTGGTGCGTTCTGACTGTTGATTGGCTCCAGAGTGACGCCGGTATTCGCTTTGCCTTTACGATCATGAACAGCATAGAGAATAAAGGGCAGGGCAAGTACCACCAGGAAACTAACGACCAGTAATTCAACATACATATCGGTAGAGTCACCCTGGATGTTATCCGGCGGCAGGAAGGAAACAATAAACGCCATAATTGAAGTCAGCAGACCGACAATAGCCACGACCAGTTTCACCCCTTTACCACCAGGGATATTAAATGTGCGTTTTAAGTCAGGATGTTTAAGAACCAACACAATGTAGCCAATAAACAGCATGAAATAGGCACACAGATAAATCACCACCGTCAGCGCCAGCGCGATCAGGAAGGACATGTTGTTACCACCACCAGTATTGGTGAGGATAATCAACGCGATAGACGTAATCACCAGCTGCGAAATGACCAGCGTTACCGGTACGCCATTTTTGTTCATTTTAGCGAATGCCGCTGGCAGCAGGTTTTTCTGCGCTGTGACATACATCCCGCGAGAAGGACCAACAATCCAGGAGGCGATTTCCGCCAGAACACCCAGCAACAGCAGTGCGGAGATCACGCGAACCGTCCACTCAATTTCCGGTGCCACATGGGACATCAGAACGGTAAAGGTTTGCATTACCCCTGCGGAGAGGTTGATTTCATTACCCGGAATGACCATCGCAATAGACAAACCACCAACAGAGCTTAAGCAGATTGCCGCCACCATCAGCAGTAACATAGCCAACGGATAGTCGCGCCCTGGGTTGCTCATTTCATTGACGTGGGTTGCGGATGCTTCTACGCCCATATAACTCAAAATGAAGGCAACAAATACAACCAGGGTGCCCACTTTAGAGAAGTCAGGGAAGAAGGTCTTCGAATCCATTTCGATAGCAACGGGGGCACCGGAGTGCAGATAAATAGCCGCTAATGCGATCAAAATAAATGCAGGTAACAGGATACCGGCGAAGAAGCCAACTTTAGCAATTCGCGCCGTGTATTTCGTGCCACCAAACTGCGTTAATGCCAGCGCCCAAAGAATGATGAGTGCTGCAATAGTTTTGGTAATGGGGTCTTCATTCAGCGCTGGCCATTTCAGGATGTAGGAGAGTGCCCCTAACACGAAATAGAGCATCGGAATAAAACCAATGGCGATTTGCAGATAGCCAAATGAGATCGCTGCAAATCCCCATCTCGGCCCCAGAGTATTTGATACCCAGGCGAAGACACCACCTTCTTCCCAGCCGTCGACGGTGGCCATTTCCGCAGCACAAAGTCCCACGGGAATAAACCATAAAATCCCGCCTAATAGCAGGAAGAAGACTAATGAAAAGCCCGATGTTGCGAAGGTAGGGTATTCATAAACAGCCATTACCATCGATGCCGTTATGGCAAAGAATCCGAGTAATGTGAGCTGCTTAGCTTTACCTGTCTGTACTGATGTAGCCATATTATCCCCCTAAAACGGTATTCCTGTCGGAACCGCACCTGTTTTGTTCTGAAGCGTATTCAGAACAATATTTTCCGTTGCTAATGCCAGTGAACAGACTTTGGAAATTGTCCCGAAACGGGTTCGTTTCGGGACACCGTTACCGTTAAACGTTATCAGGTATGTTTAAAGCTGTTCTGCTGGGCAATACCCTGCAGTTTCGGGTGATCGCTGAGAT
>ENA-OYYF01000176-OYYF01000176.1-human-gut-metagenome-genome-assembly--contig:-NODE-176-length-37552-cov-14.813745_pt1 | contig 37552 bp, 28 predicted proteins | sample MGYA00243246_ERZ653441 | MGnify/ENA primary metagenome ERZ653441 (study PRJEB26926, sample SAMN06165054) | human gut metagenome | biome: ENVO:00009003; feature: ENVO:2100002; material: ENVO:00002003...
AGTCTGTAATCGGTGCCAGTGTGGTGGTGAAAGGTACTACCAATGGTACAATTACCGACTTTGATGGTAAGTTCACACTTCAGAATGTTCCTGATAATGGAACGATCCAAGTAAGTTTCGTGGGGTACAAGACCGTAGATATCCAAGTGAAAGGACAATCTACCGTTAAGATAATCTTGGAGGAGGATACCGAAACACTGGATGAAGTGGTAGTGGTTGGCTATGGCGTTCAGAAAAAAAGTGATGTGACTGGTGCTATGGCACGTGTTACGAGTAAGGTTATAGAGGATCGTCCTGTTCAAAATGCTTTGCAGGCTATGCAAGGACGTGTGACAGGTGTGGATATTACGTCTAATAATCGTCCTGGTGAGTTGGGCGATATTCGTATTCGTGGTAATCGTTCTTTAACTGCGGATAATAATCCTTTATATGTTATTGACGGAATACCTATGTCAGCAGGTTCGATTGCTGATGTTAATCCGAGTGATATTGAATCTATGGAAATTTTGAAAGATGCTTCTGCTACCGCTATTTATGGCTCTCGTGGTGCTAATGGTGTTATCTTGGTGACAACCAAAAAAGGTAAAACGGGTAGAACTACTATTAATTATGATGGCTCATTTAGTTTTGGTTTCTTGGATTCAACAACTGATTATATGAATTCTGGTCAATTGTTGGATTATAATCGTCAGTCAGCTATTACGGGGGGTACTTATAATGGTAGATATGGTGACAACCCTGATCCTGAGCGTGATAAAGCTTTATGGTTGAATCCCAATAATATGTCATATATGGATAAACGATTGGAAAAAGTATATCAGCAAAATGCTGATGGAACTTATTCTTATGATCCTTCACAATTAGAAACAACTGATTGGGGCGAATTGGTGACACGTACAGCATTTACTCATAATCATCAGATTTCTCTTTCAGCAGGAACGGAAACTTCCAAATTGTATGTATCATTGGGATATTTGGATCAGAAAGTACCTATGAAAGACCAAGATTTCAAACGTTATACAGCCAATATAAACGGTGAAATTATTCCGACTAAATGGTTGAAAGTGGGAATGGGATTGAATGCTACTCATTCTATTAAAAATTATGGTATTGTAAGTAATACAAGTAATACAGGAGCAAAAGACTCTTATGGTTTGGCTATGGATATGATGCCATGGGTACCGGCTTATAATGAAGATGGTTCTATACTGGAGGTTGCAAGTGCCGATGATCAGGCTTATCATAATCCTTTGAGAAATATAGATGATGCTTGGAATGAAACACGTTATTATGGCGTGAACTTCTCTTCTTATGCAGAATTGGATTTTGGACAATTTTGGGAACCTTTGAAAGGTGTAAAATGGCGTACGAATTTAGGCGCTCAATATCGTAACTCCCGTGTGGGTAGTTATTATGGTGAGGGATATACTAATCCTTTTAAAAATCCTGCAATGGCTCCTAATGTAGCCAATAATGAGCACAGTCAGAAGTTGTCATGGACATTGGAAAACTTGCTGTATATCAATAAAACAATAAAAGATATTCATTCGGTAAATATTACTTTGTTGCAATCAGCTGAACGTTATCGTACTGAAGGGTTGAACATGCGTGGATATGAAATCACATTTCCTTCTTCTTTGTGGTATAATATTGGTGCATCGAATAATGCAAAATATGCTCCAGGCTCCAATTTTTCTACTTGGTCAAGAGCTTCTTATATGGCACGTGTGAATTATGGATTGATGGATAAATATTTGTTGACTGTTACCGGACGATTTGATGGCGCTTCTATGTTGGCTGCTGGAAACAAATGGGATTTCTTTCCTTCTGCTGCATTGGCATGGCGTATGGAACAAGAGAAATGGATACAGCAAATTAATTGGATTAACCAATTAAAACTTCGTGTAGGATATGGTGTTACAGGTAACTCTGCTGTTAATCCTTATCAAACAGCAGGTTCTGTTACTTCTACCTATGCTAGCATCCCATTTGGTGTGGGCAATGTTTCGTCGAATACTATTGGTACAAAGACTAATATTATGCCTAACTATTCTTTAGGTTGGGAAAAAACTTCATCTTTAAATGTTGGTGTTGATTTTGGAGTCTTGGAGAATCGTATTAGTGGTAGTGTTGAATATTATATTGCTAAGACTTCTGATTTGCTGATGAATCAGTCTATTCCGGTAATTACCGGTTATGCACAAATCTTGAATAATGTAGGTAAGACAGAAAATAGAGGTTTTGAAGTTTCGTTGTCAACTGTAAATGTTAAAACAAAAGACTTCACATGGCAAACGGATTGGACTTTCTCTTTGAATAATGAAAAAATTAAAGAATTGGCCGGTGGTGCTACGTATGATTCAACAGGTCCTTGGATGGTGGGTGAGCCTTTGAATAGTTTTTATGATTTCCAGTATGACCGCATTTGGCAAAATACTCAGGAGGATAATCATTTGATGGATGTTTATCGTTCTTTGGGATTGACTTTCCTTCCTGGACAATATAAGATTGTGGATCAACCATTAGTTGAAGTTCCACAAGGTACAGAAGGATCAAAGACTGTAGAAATAAAAGATGCTGCAGGTAATAAAACAGGTGAAGTTGTTTCCTATATGGATAATGGATTTGGTAAATTTGATGATAATGATAAGAAAATTTATAATAAATCTCCTAAATGGACAGGCGGTATCAATAATTCATTTACCTATAAGAACTGGAATTTGAGTTTCTTTACTTATTTTCGATTTGGTAATACTTATTATGGTCTGACCCAGACTATTGGTCGTCGAATTGAAAAAGATACATGGTCACCAACTAATACAGATGCAAAGTTTGCTCAGCCTACTACTGCAACTCGTGAAACTAAATATGACTATGTAAGAAATTATACAAAAGGAAATATGGTTCTTATAAAGAATATAGCTTTGTCTTATACAGTTCCTCAAAGTTGGTTGAAGAAGTGTGGTGCAAGCAGTGCACAGGTATATGCTCAGGTATTGAATCCGTTCCTTTTTGGTGGAGAATTGGTTAAAGCTGGTATTAATCCGGATGATTTGACTGGTTGGGATGCAGGTAATCATATTGGTGGACAAACTAATAATACTTGTATTACTCGCAGTCTTGTTTTGGGAGTAAGATTGGGCTTCTAATTGATAGTATTGATTTTATAATATGAAGAAAATGAAAAAATATATATTAGCTGGTACATTTGCACTTGCATTGGCAAGTTGTTCTGATAGTTTCTTGGAAGAAAAAATGGTATCTTCCATAACACAGGACTATTTGAATACTGAAATAGGTTTGGATCAATTGATTGTGAGTTCATATAATTCGGTTCGTTTTCCTTTGTTGTACACTGAAGGTCTGCATATGTTGGAAACAGGTCATGATTGTGCTATGAAAAGTGGTGCGACGTCATTGAATAAGTTTGCAATATCTGAGTGGTCTCCTTCGGGGCTCATAGGAAATCAGGCTAATCAGTTTATGGGATTTCAGTCAAAGCAGCAGGCTGGATTTTTGATCAATGGCTATCCGATTATCGATAATTGTAATAAGGCTATTACTGCTATTCGTTCAGGGGATGCTTTAGGAAAATATGCTTCTGACCCTTCTTTTGCAGCAGCACGTTTGTCTGAGGTGTTATTTAATCGTGCTTACGTGTATTATTTGCTGAATACAGTTTTTGGTGATGTCTATTTTTCAACGGAAAGTAGTACTTCTTTGCCTTCAAATTATCAATATACGCGTACTCCTGCATCTGTCATGTTCAAGGAACTGATTGGTGATTTGCGTTATGCGGTGGAGCATTTGCCAGAGCAATATAGTGAGGCTGAATATGGACGTGCAACAAAATATGCAGCGGCTCATTTATTGGCTAAGATTTATTTGAATCGTTATCAAGGTAAAGAGTATGGTACTCCTGAATATGGTCGTAGAGCTGATGGAACGATAGATAATAGCAATGAAAAGTCATATTTGGGTATGCTTTATAAAGGTGAGGGGGCTGCGGATTTGGATTCTTGTATTTATTATGCTAATATGGTGATTAATGCTCATCCGTTGGTAGATGATTATCATGAATTGTTCCGCCATGACCTAGGTGATTTCTCGAATGAAAAGACAACAGAGAATGTTTTGAACGCAGTATTTTCAGAAAGTGGTGATAACTATCGTTACGGTGTACGTGCTTTGACTTTCTTTGTCGGTGATTATGCAGGTGACAAGTATGGTATTCCTAGTCGTTTGTGGGAATATGGCGGTAAGTCAAATCAAGGTTTTTGTAATGATGATTTTGGTATAGATGTATTTACAGACAAACTAAATGACTCTCGTTATCAAAAAACTTTCCGTTTGGAATATGTGACAGGCATAAACACTTCGGGAGCTTCTACTCCCAGTGCAAATGGAGATTATTATGCTTACAATGATGAAAGAAATAAAACGTATGTTTGGAATGAGGAACAAGCTGCTTATTTCAATGAACATATTTTGCCTACTTATAATCGTCCTTCTTGGGGAGGTCGTAAAGCTGTGGCGGGAGAACATAAAATGGGAACAGGAGATATCTCACGTGCTATGATTGAGAATACAAAAGAAACCGCTATTGATGTGGAGGTTATCAATGCTCAGCCATATCCTGTATTTGCCAGATGGGTGAAAGATGGCAATAAGTATTATTATCGCCCACAAATTGTTGGTAATGATGATTATTCGTTTGCCGATAGTAAAATTTTCTATGGATTGGAGAATACTTCTAAAACAGGTAAGGTTACAAATATGAAGTATGATGATCCTAATCGTGGTGCTTTGGATAGTGAAAGTGGAGGTCGGGATATTCCGGTTATGCGTTCTGCTGAAATGTACTTGGTGCGTGCTGAGGCTTATGGACGTAAGGGAGAATACGGTAAAGCAATTGAAGATATTAATGTATTACGCAGACGTGCAGCCTTTAAACCTGGTGAAACTCGTAATGAAGTACTTGCACGTTTATATCCTGGACATGAAAATTTAAGTAACGAGTCACAACAATGGCCGTATGAAGTAGATAATAATAGTTATGATGCAATAAAGGTCGATGCTTCATATTGGGATGGAACTTCCGAAAAATCAAAATTAGAAAATTATACTCCTGTTGCTGATACTCCGGAAAAACGTTTTCTGGAATTTATATATAATGAATATGCGAGAGAGTTCAATGAAGAATTTATCTACTATGGAGTGATTCACCATGCAGGTGTTCAAGCTCAGCGTATTCAGTGGCATAACCAAATGGGAGCAAATTCGGCTAATAACACTTATCCGGTAGGTTCATGGGATGTTTCTGATAATGTGAATGGTGGTAATGGTCAAACAGGAAATGCTAAAGGCAATTTCCAGAATTATATGACATTGAAACCATTCTCTAGAACTTTCATAGAGTTGCTGACAGATGAAAATGGTGTGTTGTTGGATGAAGCTGCAAAAAAAGCTTATCAGAATTATGGATATTAATTAAATTGATAATATCAATATGTTCTTGGAAATGAGGTTAATTAGGAAATTTGATTAACTCGTTAAAAAAGTAAGGTGGCATTGTCGGTGTTACCTTACTTTTTTTTATGAGTTAACTAAAAAGTGAACAATTAACCATATAAATGGATAAAATTCTATTTGATATAACTTCTCTCGTGCATAAATTTGTCGTATCAGATAAAAAATGACATGCTATGAGAAAGACATTTTTAGCTATTACATTATTTTTAGCTTTTAGTAAAGCCGCATTGGCTCAGTTTGGAAACTGCACTGCATCGGAAATGCGGACTTATGTAGATAGTGCGACCGGCAATACTATCACTATGTTGACCGATACGATGAAGAATGACCGTTTTCTTTATCAGACTGATCCCATGTGGACAGCTGATGGCAAATATTTATTGTTCAGGTCTTCCAGCCGTGGAAATGACAAAGAGGTAGAAAGTACGCTTCCTAACGGAGAAAAACGTAAATGGACTCCTACACAAATTTATTTTATTGAAATGGCCACCGGTAAGATTATTCAAGCTACGGAAGGACCGAACTTGGGCAGTGCTTTTTTGGCTAATAAAACGAATCGTATGTTTGTCAGCCGGAAAGAAAAAGAAAACTGGAACATGTATGTGATGGACTTGGATAAATTCTTTGCCGATGTAAAACAAGGAAAAGTAGGTAAACCATCCGCTTATGAAACTTTCATAGGCACTTTTCCCACTGAGATGGGACGTCCGGGAGGATATGCTGTGGATTGCAATGATGATTATGCCTACATAACTGTTGAGCGTGAGGGTACGGAAGAGGAAAAGGAACGTATGATGAAAAACGCTTTCTTGCCTGAAAGTAACCAGCCGGTAAAGATAAAGCCAACTCTTTGCGGAATTCGTAAAATGAATCTCAGTACAGGAGAAGTAACTAAGGTTATTGATACGGAATTTAAAACAGGCCACATACAAGCCAGCCGTTTTACTCCGGGTGAAATTGTTTTTTGTAACGAAACCGGTGGCGATGCCCATCAGCGTATGTGGTTTTGCACGGCAGATGGAACAGTCTTTAAACCTTTATATAAAGAAACTCCGCTAGATTGGGTGACTCATGAAACTTTTGCAACCAAAGATTTTGTATATTTCAATATCTTAGGATTTCAGCCGCGCCTTCGCAAACAGGCAAGTGGTATTGTGCGTATCAATTTGCGTACAGATGATGTAGAGTTGATAGGGCAGGTAGAATTAGAAAAAGACCGCCAAGCGATTGACGGCCAATTGGTAGGAAGAGGTTTCTGGCATTGTAATGCTAGCCGTGATAATAAATGGGCTGCCGGAGATACTTTTGGAGGTAATGTATGGCTGATTAATGTGCAAACCGGAGAACGTCATTGGTTGGTTTCGGATACCAAGATGAAACCGGATCATGCACATCCCAGCTTTAGTCCGGATGGTACGAAAGTTCTTTTCCAATCCGGACATTTTACAAATGGAAAAAGATTAAATTTAATGATGGTGGATATTTCATCTTTTAAATAAAGCAAGGTTGGATATGAAAAAAACACGTAAGATATTATTTTCCGCAGCTTTGTTGTCTTCAGGGCTTACGATGGCCCAGACTACAACGGCAGAGAAATCGCCCAATGTTATTTATATTATGGCGGATGATTTGGGAATAGGTGATTTGGGATGCTATGGTCAGCGTCAGATTAAGACACCGAATATTGATGGGATAGCTCAGAATGGGATGAAGTTTATGCAGCATTATTCCGGTTCTACGGTCAGTGCTCCGTCTCGTTGTGCTCTGATTACAGGAAAGCACATGGGACATGCCGCAATCAGAGGCAATGCAAAAGTGGCAGGTTCGGATGGATTGTTATATGAAACTCCGCTTCCTGCCGGTGAAGTTACTGTAGCCGATATTTTTAAAACAAAGAATTATGTTACCGGATGTGTAGGCAAATGGGGAATGGGAGGACCGGGTACGGAAGGTATGCCCGGCAAACATGGTTTTGATTATTTCTACGGTTATCTGGGGCAACGTTTTGCTCATAGTTATTACCCTGAGTTCTTGCATGAGAATGAGCAGAAAATTATGCTGGATGGGAAATATTATTCGCATGACTTGATGTTGGAAAAGGCTTTGAATTTTATTGATGAAAATGCGCAGAAACCTTTCTTTCTTTATTTTTCACCAACCATACCTCATGCAGATCTTGATATAATGGGAGAGGTAATGACGGAATATGAGGGGGAATTTTGTGAAACTCCTTTTGGAGGAAGCAAAGACGGTTATAAATCGCAGCAAACTCCGCGTGCGGCATATGCGGCGATGGTTACTTATTTGGATAAAAGTGTGGGTTTGATTATTAAAGAATTAAAAGAGAAAGGTTTGTATGATCATACGATAATTGTTTTTACTTCCGATAATGGAGTCCATTCGGAGGGAGGGCACGATCCATCTTATTTTGACAGTAATGGTCCGTTCAGGGGTCAGAAAAGAGATTTATATGAAGGAGGTATCCGTACTCCGTTCGTCATTCAATGGCCGGGAGTTATTCCACAAGGGGTAGTTACTAATCATATTTCTGCATTTTGGGATTTTTTGCCTACTATAGGTGAATTGGTGCAGGCGGATATTCCTCAAAATATTGATGGTATATCTTATTTGCCTACTCTTACGGGAAAAGGTATTCAGAAGGAGCATGATTGTATTTATTATGAGTTCTTTGAATTTGGAGGAAAGCAATCTATTATGACACCTGATGGTTGGAAGTTGGTGAGACTGGAAGTTAGTGACCCGTCTAAAACTTATGAAGAATTGTATAATATTTATACAGATCCGGCAGAAACTACTAATGTGATAAAGCAATATCCTGATGTGGCAAGGAAATTAAAGAATATGATAGGTGGTCAACGTGTTGAAAATGCCCGTTTCCATTTTTAAACAAGTAAGATTTATGAAGCAATCCTTATTTTTAAAGAAATGCAGTAAGTTCTGTTATGTACTTTTTGCAGTTTGTGGCTGTTTGGCTTGTACACAGAATCAGAAGATTGAATGGCCGCAAGTGACTAACGAGACCAAGCCTTGGACGCGATGGTGGTGGGAAGGCAATGCGGTCAGGACTACTGATTTGGATACGGTTATGCGTAAGTACCAGGAGGCAAATCTGGGGGGATTGGAGATCACTCCTATTTATGGAATACATGGTTATGAGGACCGCTTTAAAGATTTTCTTTCTCCGGAATGGGTTGATTTGTTTCTGTATACTTTGCAGGAAGCAAAGCAGTTGGGGTTAGGTATTGATCTGGCTAATGCTTCGGGATGGCCGTTTGGAGGACCTTGGGTCACTCCCGAAGATGCGTGCAAGACGGTGGCTTATAAAACTTATCAATTGAAAGAAGGTGAACAATTGGGTGAACCTGTCCGGTATAAAGAAGAAGGCTTTGTCAGATTGGCGGGGCATACTCCGGTAAGACTGGCGGATTTGAAAGAACCAGTCAGTGCGAATGCTGATTTACAGACATTGGCATTGGATCAGGTACGATATAAAAAGGAACTGCCTTTGATTATAGTAACCGCTAATAGTGATAAAGGTGAATGTCTCGACTTGACTTCAAAAATAAAGCCGGATGGTACATTGGACTGGACGGCTCCTCAAGGTGACTGGACTATTTGTGCTCTGTTCCAAGGTCATCATGGGAAAATGGTAGAACGTGCAGGGCCTGGTGGTGAAGGTGATGTGATAGATCATTTTTCAGCTTCGGCCATTGATCATTATCTCAGTAAATTCGATGAGGCTTTTAAAGGAAAGGATATCAGTTATCTGAGGTATTATTTTAATGACTCTTATGAAGTGGACGATGCAAGAGGCGAGTCGAATTGGACTCCTGCTTTTTTTGAAGAATTTCAGAAGTATAGAGGATATGACTTGCGTCAACACTTACCTGCATTGTTAGGTATTGACACACCAGATAAAAATGCAAGAGTGTTATATGATTATAGACAAACCATAAACGATTTATTGATAAATCATTATTCTATTCGTTGGCAACATTGGGCGGCAAAACAAGGAAAGGGTATAAGGAATCAGGCTCATGGCTCTCCTGCCAATATTCTGGATTTGTATGCAGTAAGTGATGTGCCCGAAATAGAGGGGCGTGATTTAGTCAGTATAAAAGCAGCTCCGTCTGTAGCTCATACGGAAGGAAAGAAACTCTCATCTTCAGAAAGTGCGACTTGGTTGAATGAACATTTTCAATCGAATCTGGGAGATGTAAAGAAAGCGCTTGATCTTTTCTTTTTGGGGGGTGTGAATCATATTTTTTATCATGGTACTTGTTTTAGTCCACAGGATGCTCCTTGGCCGGGATGGTTATTTTATGCGGCAGTCCATTTTCATCCGAATAATCCGTTTTGGGAGGATTTTAAATATTTGAATCAGTATGTTACTCGCGTGCAGTCATTTTTACAGGATGGCACTCCTGACAATGATGTTCTTTTATACTATAACATAGCCGATGTGATGTCTGAGCAAGGGAACAGAAGCCTTCAACACTTTAGCGGATTGGATCGTAATATGTTGGAATCTTCGGTCAGAGAAAGTGCGGTAACTTTAACAGAGAATGGTTATGCATGGGATATGATTTCTGACAAGCAACTTCTTAAAACTAATATTGAGAAAGAAATGATTGTAACGCCTGGTGCCGCATATAAAACCGTTCTTGTTTCGGCAGCGCAATATATTCCTTATGAAACAATGGAAAAACTGATGGCTTTGGCTGATGAAGGTGCTACCGTTGTGTTTTATAAGGGAATTCCTCAAGATATGGCCGGAATGATTCTTTCGGAAGAAAAACAGGCTCATTTTAAAGAAATGTTGGATGCTTTGGACTTTCATGCTGAAGGTGCTGTTAAATGTGCTCGTGTAGGTAAGGGGAAGGTTTGTTTGTCAGATGATATTAATGCTCTGATGAATGAGGCGAATGTGGGTGCTGAGAAAATGTATCAGGCAGGTCTGCAATGTATCCGAAGAAATAGTACGACGGGAAAATATTACTTTATAGAAAATAGTAGTGACCGTAAAATAGAGGATTGGATTCCACTTCGTACAGAAGCTCGGAGTGCGGCGATTTTCAATCCAATGACTGGTGCTAGTGGTTTGGCTACTATGAAACGCAATGACGGGCAAACAGATGTTTACCTGGAATTGAATCCGGGTGAAACTGTCATTGTATCAACTTCCGGTCAGCATTTTACAGGAGATGCCTATGCTTATTATCAAAATGCAGGTGAGCCAAATCCAGTTTCCGGCAGTTGGACTGTTTCTTTTGTTCAAGGAGGTCCTCAACTTCCTGCTTCTATAACGGTTGACAGTTTGGGCTCATGGACTGATTTTGTAGGGGATGAATATAAAGCTTTTTCTGGAACAGCCGTTTATACGACTACTATAAATAAGGTGCCTGTAGCGGATGTGATCAAATTGAACCTTGGAACTGTGGCAGAAAATGCATCTGTCTATTTGAATGGAGAATATATAGGTACAGTGATTGACTCTCCTTATCAATTGTATATCCCTGCTGAAAAATTCAAAGGACAGGATGAGTTAGTTGTCAGAGTAGCCAACTCTATGGCGAATCGAATTGCTTATATGGATAAGAAGGGAGTGGACTGGAAGATTTTCTATAATGTAAATATGTCTGCAAGAAAAAAGGAAAATGTGAAAAATGGTATCTTTGATGCTTCTGATTGGGAACCAAAATCTTCAGGGCTATTGGGACCTGTAACGTTGACTCCGGCTATGGTGAAGCAATGAATTATATAGTCCTGATGTTGCAACCTATAGAATAAATGTTTCAGGGTATTTGTGTAATATATTGAGTATTAATGTGATATGTAAATATGTGCAACATGAATACCCTGAAATTTCGTTTTGAACGAATTTCTATATAAATGTATCTTATTCTATGGTATGAGAGGGAACTTTATGCTAGTTTTGTAACAAACAATTTGAGATAACTATGAGAAACAAAATTCTTTTATTTTTATTGGCTTTTATAGGAATAAGTCAGATTGCGGCAGCATCAGCTGTTCGTGATAAATACAATTTTAATTCTGAATGGTTACTTTATGTTGGCGATATACCGGAAGCCAAAGAAGTACGTTTTCAGGATACGGATTGGAAGAAAGTAACATTACCCCGTCCTTTTAATGAAGATGAAGCTTTTCGTTTAAGTATAGAACAACTGACGGATACAATCATGTGGTATCGTAAGCATTTCCGTCTGCCTGCCAATAGCAAAAACAAAAAAGTTTTTGTTGAATTTGAAGGCGTCCGTCAAGGAGCTGATTTTTATATCAATGGTGAATATATCGGCTTGCATGAAAATGGTGCGATGGCTGTAGGTTTCGATTTGACTCCTTATATTAAATATGGACAAGAGAATGTAATGGCAGTCCGCATTGATAATAACTGGAATTATAAGGAACGTGCCACTGATACTAAGTATCAATGGAGTGACCGTAATTTTAATGCCAATTATGGAGGGATTCCTAAGAATGTGTGGCTTCATGTTACTGATAAACTTTATCAGACACTTCCCTTGTATAGTAATTTGAAAACGACCGGTGTCTATATCTATGCGGAGGATATTCGTGTAAAATCTCGTAAAGCCGTAGTTCACGCCGAGTCCGAAATAAAAAATGAATATAATCGGGATAAGAAAGTCGCTTATAAGGTTGAAGTGTGTGATCGTGACGGGAAAAGCATAAAAAGTTTTGAGGGTACTCAGACGGTAGTAAAACCGGGTGAAACTGCGACTTTGGAAGCTTCAGCAGAAATAGACGGACTTCATTTCTGGAGTTGGGGATACGGATATTTGTACACAGTAAAAACCAGTTTATGGGTGGATGGCAGAAAAGTAGATGAAGTGGCTACCCGTACCGGTTTCCGTAAAACTCGTTTCGGCAAAGGAATGATTTGGTTGAATGACCGGGTGATTCAGATGAAAGGTTTTGCACAGCGTACCAGTAATGAATGGCCGGGAGTCGGTATGAGTGTTCCTGCATGGCTGAGTGATTATAGCAACGGTTTGATGGTGGAAGATAATGCCAATTTGGTTCGTTGGATGCATATCACCCCTTGGAAGCAGGATATTGAATCGTGTGACCGTGTCGGATTGATTCAGGCGATGCAGGCCGGTGATGCAGAAAAGGACCGTGAAGGCCGTCAATGGGAACAACGTACAGAATTGATGCGTGATGCCATTATTTACAACCGTAATAATCCGAGTATTTTATTTTATGAATGTGGAAACGAATCAATCAGTCGTGAACACATGATAGAAATGAAAGCGATTCGTGATAAGTATGACCCTCATGGAGGCCGTGCCATCGGTTCTCGTGAAATGCTTGATATTCGTGAAGCCGAATATGGTGGCGAGATGCTTTATATCAATAAAAGCAAACATCATCCGATGTGGGCCATGGAATACTGCCGTGATGAAGGTCTGCGCAAATATTGGGATGAATATTCTTATCCATATCATAAAAATGGGGAAGGAAATAATTCATTCCGTTCTGCAATGACTAATAAGGTCCAGAAAAAGGTGGATGCCCGTGCTTATAATCACAATCAGGATTCCTTTACTATTGAAAATGTAATTCGTTGGTTTGATTATTGGCGTGAACGCCCGGGTACAGGTGACCGTGTCAGCTCGGGAGGTGTGAAAATCATCTTCTCGGATACGAATACACATTATCGTGGTGTGGAGAATTATCGTCGTAGTGGTGTGACAGATGCCATGCGTATCCCTAAAGATCCTTTCTATGCACATCAGGTGATGTGGGACGGATGGGTGGATATAGAGAATCCCCGTATTCATATCGTTGGTCATTGGAACTATAAAGAAGATGTGGTGAAACCTGTTTATGTGGTATCCAGTGCTGAAAAAGTGGAATTGTTCCTGAATGGTAAATCTTTAGGAAACGGTCAAAGAGATTATCATTTCTTGTATACTTTCAAAGATGTGGCATTTGTTCCGGGCAAGTTGGAAGCTGTAGGGTATGATAAGAATGGAAAAGAATGTTGTCGCGCTGAATTGCAGACTGCCGGCAAGCCGGAACAGATTAAACTCAGTGTGATTCAAAGTCCTAAAGGCTGGAAAGCGGATGGAGCTGATATGGTATTGCTTCAAGTGGAAGTGATGGATAAAGATGGCAGACGTTGTCCGCTGGCTAATGATTTGATACATTTTGATGTAGAAGGACCGGCTGAATGGCGTGGTGGAATAGCACAGGGCAAAGATAATTATATTCTTTCAAAAGATTTGCCTGTAGAATGTGGAATCAACCGGGCTTTGATACGCTCTCTTACGACTCCGGGGACAGTTCGTATAACAGCCAAGGCTGATGGATTGCAATCTGCCGAAATCAGTCTTTCTTCTGCACCTGTTGAAGTGAAGAATGGCTTGAGTAACTATATTCCGGGAGATGAACTGGAAGGCAGGCTGACCCGTGGAGAAACTCCGTTGACTCCTTCTTACAAGGATACGAAAGTCGATGTGAATATCTTATCGGCGGTTGCCGGAGCCAATCAGGATGAAGTGATAAAAAGTTTCGATGATAATGAATTGAGTGAATGGAAGAATGATGGCAGACTGAACAGTGCATGGATAACTTATAGTTTGGAACGTGCGGCCCGTGTGGATGAAATTTGTATGAAACTTACCGGTTGGCGTTTGCGCAGCTATCCTTTGGAAATATATGCAGGTGATGAACTGATTTGGAGTGGTGAGACTGAAAAAAGTTTGGGGTATATCCACCTGAATGTAAAACCTGTATTGACAAATGAGATAACCATTCGTTTGAAAGGTGCCAGCAAGGAAGGTGACGGTTTCGGACAAATTGTAGAAGTTGCTGCTCCTGCCGCAGGTGAATTAGACTTGTTTAAGGCAAAAAATGGCGATAAAACTAATCACGAGTTACGCATTGTTGAAATCGAGTTTAAAGAGAATTTGTGGCAATAAAAACGAAAATATTGGATAAATCGGATATTTTCATGGGTTAAAGATTGGTGAACAGGAATTTCTTTTTTAAGTAGATAGGTGGGGAGCCTCCCCACCTGTATTAAGGGTTTATAAATTGTTAGATGAAACATTGGATTATGATGAATATGCTTCTGCTTGTCGGAAGCATATTCGCTTTTTCCCAACCTTACAGTGGAGAAAAGCTTTCAAGAGGATTGATTGGAATTCCTACAGAGGATGGAATGTATTTTAGCTGGCGCATGACCTTGGAGGATGCAGCCGGATTACAATTTGATTTATACCGTAGTTCCGGTGGAGGTGCGGAGGTGAAATTAAATAAAGAACCGATAGATCGGACTTCCGATTTTTTAGACCGTACGGTTGATTATACGGTGGATAATCGTTGGACTTTAAAAGCAACTACCGGGGAAGTCGCTATCTGGACCCGTCTGAAAGGAGAGGAACGGAATCCTTATTTAAGTGTTCCTGTTTGTAAACCGGAAGACGGAGAAATAGCAGGTGAATCATTCACTTATACAGCTAATGATTGTAGTGTAGGTGATCTGGATGGTGATGGAGAGTATGAGATTATTTTAAAATGGTCTCCTTCTAATTCAAAGCGACCGCCACAACGTGGCTTTACCGGTAATACCTATTTGGATGCATATAAAATGGATGGAACAAGATTGTGGCGTATTGATTTGGGACCGAATGTACGTTCCGGAGCAGCCACTACTAATTTCCTGGTCTTTGATTTTGATGGAGATGGATGTGCGGAAATCTGTTGTAAGACAGGAGATGGTACTGTCGACGGACTGGGACATCGGATAGGAGATGCCCAAGCCGACTGGAGGACATGGGATAAAAAAAGTCCTACGTATGGTAAGATAGTAAATGGCCCGGAATACCTCACGGTTTTTGAGGGACGTACTGGAAAAGAACTGGATTCGAAAGAATATATTCCAACCCGTTATCCCTTGGATGGTTGGGGAGGTGTCGGTGGTAATTGTGGTAATGACAATACTGGTGGTCGTTCAGACCGTTTTACAGCTGGAGTAGCTTTTCTGGATGGAAAAACGCCTTCACCTGTCATGGTAAGAGGATGGTACGGACGGACGGTGGTGGCTGCATGGACTTTTACAAACGGGGCATTGAAACATACATGGACTTTTGATAGTGCGGCACCGGGTTGGGAGGCCTATTCGGGCATGGGAAATCATAGTGTGACCGTAGCGGATTTTGATGGTGATGGGTGTGATGAAATCTGTGTGGGGGCTATGACTGTAGACCATGATGGTAAAGGACTGTTTACTACGGGCTTGCGTCACGGGGATGCTTTACATGCCGGACGTTTTATTCCTTCCCGTCAAGGTATGCAGGTTTTTGGCGTGCATGAAAATGAAGGCGATAATGAAATTGTAAAGCGTACTCCTGCCGTAGCTATGTTTGATGGAGCGACCGGAGAAATTATCTGGCAGGATGGTTTGGGACAAGATGCCGGTCGTGGAGTAGCTGCCGATATTGATCCGCGTTATGATGGAGCAGAGTGTTGGTGCAACATAGGAGGTTTGAGAAGAGGGGATACCGGAGAAATAATCAGTAATAGAAAGCCTGACTCCTGCAATTTTACCATTTATTGGGATGCCGATCCCTTAGCGGAACTACTGGATCATGTTTCCATCAGTAAATGGAATTGGAATGCGGAAAGTACAGATTTATTATTGAAAGCCGAGGGAGTTGTTTCCAATAATGGAACAAAAGGTAATCCGTGTTTGTCGGGTGATATTTTAGGAGATTGGCGGGAAGAGGTTATTTGGGCCTCCGAAGACCAGACAGAATTACGTATTTATTCTACTACCATACCGGCTGTGGACAGACGTGCCACATGGATGAATGACCGTCAGTACAGATTGGCGATAGCTTGGCAGAATGTAGCGTATAACCAACCGCCGCACTCTAGTTTCTAGCCTTGTCGCTACTCTGATTAGGATATATGTACTATTGGTTGAACGAATAAACAGGAAAATGAATGAATTTCTATTCTCCGGTTTGTTCGTTCATCTTATTTTTGTGAAAGATTTGAAATGCAATAAAAGAAAAACACTATAAATGTCATGAAAGGAAATAAACTTTGTTTATGCTTTTTGTTAGCTGCCGGAGTAGGATTGGGAGCACATGCTCAAAATAAAATAGCTGCTCCGATGAAGGATGTGAACCAAGTCGTTGATAATACGCTTGATAGTTTAAATGTGGCGCGTTCCGCCCGTCCTGTTTCAGGTTCCAGCCGGAAAGGGGATAATCCGGTGTTGTTCCTTGTTGGAAATTCAACGATGCGTACCGGTACTTTGGGCAATGGAAATAACGGTCAATGGGGATGGGGATATTTTGAACATGAGTATTTTGATGAAAATAAGATAACCGTTGAAAATCACGCATTGGGAGGAACCAGTAGCCGTACTTTTTATAACCGGTTATGGCCTGATGTCTTGAAAGGAGTTCGTAAAGGTGACTGGGTTATCATAGAATTGGGGCATAATGACAATGGTCCGTACGATAGTGGCCGTGCCCGTGCCTCTATTCCGGGAATTGGCAAAGACAGTCTGAATGTGACTATTAAAGAGACAGGAGCAAAAGAAACCGTATATACGTATGGGGAATATATGCGTCGTTTTATTCATGATGTGAAGAAAAAAGGTGCTTATCCTGTTTTGATGTCTCTGACTCCTCGTAACGCTTGGGAAGATGCAGACAGCACTATTATTACCCGGGTGAATCAGACATTTGGATTATGGGCGAAGCAGGTAGCTAAAAAAGCGAGAATTCCTTTTATTGATCTGAATGATATCTCGGCACGCAAATTTGAGAAATTCGGCAAAGAAAAAGTAAAGTATATGTTCTATCTGGACCGTATTCACACAAGTGCTTTTGGCGCGCGTGTCAATGCAGAATCTGCAGCCGAAGGAATCCGTAATTATAAGGGGTTGGAACTGGCGCGTTATTTGAAACCGGTAGAAAAAGATACGGTTACGGGGGCTACCCGTAAAAAGGGGAATCCTGTATTGTTTACGGTGGGAGACAGTACAGTGAAGAATACTGATAAAGATGAAAATGGCATGTGGGGATGGGGAAGTGTTATTCACGAACTGTTTGACACAGAAAGAATTTCTGTAGAGAATCATGCGAAAGCGGGCCGCAGTGCGCGTACTTATTTAGATGAAGGGCGTTGGGATAAAATCTATCATGCACTTCAGCCGGGAGATTTTGTTTTGATACAATTCGGACATAATGATGCAGGTGACATAAACACAGGGAAAGCGCGTGCGGAATTACCCGGTTCAGGAAATGAAAGCAAGGTCTTCAAAATGGAGAAAACCGGCAGCTATCAAGTGGTTTATTCTTTCGGCTGGTATTTGCGTAAGTTTATTATGGATGTAAAAGAAAAGGGAGCTGTTCCTATTGTCCTGAGTCATACACCCCGCAATAAGTTTGATAATGGTGAGATAGAGCGCAATACAAATTCTTTTGGTAAATGGACGCGTGAAGCGGCAGAAGCGGCCGGGGCTTATTTTATAGATTTGAATAAAATATCAGGAGACAAGCTCCAAGATATGGGATACAATCAAGGTTTGCGTGTAGTAGGAACGTATTTCAATCATGACCATACCCATACCTCTTTGAAAGGTGCCCGTATGAATGCCCGGAGTATTGCTGACGGGCTGAAAGCTACGGACTGTCCGTTAAAAGATTTTTTAAAGTAAACGCAGCAAGAAAAAGCAAGGTTGATGATAATACAGCAAGAATGCAGTCTATTAAGCAGTTAGGTGTTTAACTCATAATACTGCATAAGCTGAAAAAGGAGATCCGCTAAAAACTGCGAAAGACTTCAGTTCCCATATCGTTACTGATATAACGGGAATAAGAAACGGCACAACGGGTTCTATTTCAGCAATTTGCACAGTTTTTCATACCTGAGGACAACTCGCTTGATATTAACTTTGTAACGATCAAAAAAGTATGAAAACGAGTATGAGCAGATCGACTTTCAAAATCCTCTTCTACGTGAAGAAGGGCAGCGAGAGAGCCAACGGCTATCTCCCCCTGATGTGCCGTCTTACGGTGGACGGTGAAATCAAGCAGTTCAGTTGTAAACTGGACGTACCTCCGAAACTTTGGGACGTGAAAACGGCACGTGCCACGGGCAAGAGCGCCGAGGCGCAGAAAATCAATGCGGCGGTTGACCGGATACGCGTGGACGTGAACCGCCGTTATCAGGAACTGATGCAGTCCGACGGCTATGTCACCGCCGCCAGGCTGAGGGACGCCTGCCTCGGGCTGGGCGTGAAACGCGAGACGCTGTTGAAACTCTTCGAGCAGCACAACGGGGAGTTCATCAAGAAAGTGGGACACAGCCGCGTACAGGGAACATACAACCGCTACCGTACCATATACAGGCACCTTTGCGAGTTCGTCCCGAAAGTATACCGCCGTGACGACATTCCCCTGAAGGAACTCAACCTGACGTTCATCAACAACTTCGAGTATTTCCTGCGTACGGAGAAGAAATGCCGCACCAATACCGTATGGGGTTACATGATCGGGCTCAAGCACGTCATCTCCATCGCCCGCAACAGCGGTGCGCTTCCCTTCAACCCCTTCGCCGGGTACATCAACTCCCCCGAAAGCGTTGACCGGGGCTACCTAACAGAGCGTGAGATACAGACGCTGATGGAGGCCCCGGTGAAAAGCGGGACCTGCGAACTGATACGCGACCTCTTCATCTTCTCTGTGTTCACCGGACTGGCATACGCGGACGTGAAGGCGCTGACGACCGACCGGCTCCAGACCTTCTTCGACGGCAACCTCTGGATCATCACCCGCCGGCGCAAGACGAACACCGAGTCCAACATCCGCCTGCTGGACGTTCCCAGGCGCATCATAGAGAAGTACAAGGGGCTGTCCAAGGACGACCATGTATTTCCGGTACCGAGCAACGGCAGATGCAACACCATATTGAAGGAACTTGGCAGGCAGTGCGGTTTCAAGATAAGGCTGACCTATCATGTTGCCCGGCATACGAACGCCACCACCGTGCTGCTCTCGCACGGTGTGCCCATCGAGACCGTAAGCCGTCTTTTGGGGCATACGGATTTGAAAACCACCCAGATATATGCCCGGATAACCAACCAGAAGATCAGCAGCGACATGGAAATCCTGTCCCATAAGCTGGAAAAGATGGAGAAGGAAATATGCGATGCCATCTGAGGAAATGGTATTTACGAAAGGAACGATTTTTCCCCTTCCTCATCAAAGTTCGTCCGTCCCTGCGGGACTCCGCGTTTTCCCTCCGGTTTCCGGCAGAAAATTTCCGCATGGTGAAATTTTCTACCGGAAAAACGCTCCGAAAGCGCAGGGACGGACGTAAGAGGGATTCAGAAGGCGAAAACTGCGACCGACGTAGTGCATGTGCGACAAGGAAAAGAACTGTCCGGGAGCCCTTTTCATGCCGTACCCCGGCATGAGACCGCTTTCCTCTCCGGCTGTGGTGAAGGCTCTCCTGCTCCCTCTGCATTGCATATGCGGGTTGTTCCGCCTGTATCTACGTCAGCCGGTATTGCCTGCCCTTTCCTTGGTAGAAACGGCTTACCGCAACAGGCGGCGTGACACAAACTTTTCCGGATATGGAGGAACATTCCGAAAAATACACCGTACATTTGTACATCGAACCAATAATAACCGAATAACCGTTAAAAGAACATGGCTAAAATTAAAGTCCAAAATACAGAAGTGACAGTCATCACGTACAATGACAAGGATTATATCTCCCTGACCGACATGGTCCGCAATATGGAAAACGGTCCCGCCCTTATTGAAAAGTGGTTGCGTAACAAGAATACCGTCGAGTTTCTGGGCATATGGGAGGAGATGTACAATCCGGATTTTAATTCCCCCGAATTCGAGGGAATTAAAAACGAGGCCGGGTTGAACCGTTTCATCCTTTCCGTCAAACAATGGGTGGAAAAGACCAACTCCAAGGGTATCATCGCCAAGGCCGGACGCTATGGAGGGACTTACGCACACAAGGATATCGCGTTCGAGTTCGCCACGTGGGTATCCCCTCAATTCAAGCTGTACCTGCTGAAAGAGTTCCAGCGGTTGAAAGAGGAGGAGCAGGCCCAGCTCGGCTGGAGTGCGAAACGGGAACTGTCAAAGATCAACTACCGCATACATACCGATGCCATCAGGCAGAACCTGATACCGGTGGAAGTCACCCCCGCACAGGCCGGCATCATCTATGCGGAAGAGGCGGACGTGCTCAACGTAGCCATGTTCGGGATGACCGCCAGGATGTGGCGTGAGCAGAATCCCGGTCTGAAGGGCAATATCCGTGACTATGCCTCCATCAATGAACTGATCTGCCTCTCCAATATGGAAAACCTGAACGCCGTATTCATAGACCAGGGCATACCGCAGGGCGAACGGCTCGTGAGACTGAACCGGATAGCCATCCAGCAGATGCGTGTGTTGGAAGATGATGGCGGACGAAAACTGCTTGAATGAGAATTCCGGCAGGCAACGCATCGGCATGTCCGTAAACGGGGCAAGGAGGTGAAATGCCGCCTGATCCACATTCATGCATGGGATATGGGATACTGAAGCTACGGAACGGCTTACGGCCTGATATCAAGTGTCATAACCGTTCCGTGACGGGGTATTGTTCGGAACACATTCCCGAATGAGGTCTTCCATGATTTTAAAAGACTCCGTATTTCGGAAGGAACAACGTACACATACAATTTCTCCGGAACGGCCAACCTGCCTGTCACTTCCCTGTAATCCTCCCCAAAATCAACACCGCCGTATAAACCGCATGAAAGCCCGGGCACGCTTCCTGTTTCCAATCCCATTTCCGCACCTTCCGCAATATCACGTATTGCCGTTCTCATTCCACATCCTTGAATATTTCTCCAAACATACCGAAGACAGAAAAGCTGCATGGAATTTTAAATTCTCATAGGACAGACAATAGATAGAAGGAAGTAATCCGTCATCCTCATTTCTTGCGGCAAAAATAGTTGTTTTTCAGGCCGGTCCCGCAAGGCGGCCCTGCGGGCTGGTTGCTCGTGAAAAAATCTTCCTCACGCTTTGCGTGAGCGTATTTTTTCACGGCAAGCCTTGCCGGAGACCGCCGAAAAACAAACTGGAGGAAGCACAAGAAATAAGAATGCCTACACGGGTAGGCCATGTATAACTCAAAAAAATATAAGGCTATGGCAGACAAGAGCGCAGAAAAGGAAAGACTGTTCAACGAGTGGTTCACAAAATCCTATGACAGGTTGAGAGGGACGTTACGCCGGTACGGAATGCTGGACGAGGACAATTTCCATGACACCTACCTTTTCGTAAGAAGGCAGGTGCTGGTTCCCGGAAAGGACATAACGGACTATGACGCGTATTTCATCGGATGCTACAAAAAGGCGGCCCTGGTAAAGATTAAAAGGGAGAACCGGTATGCACACCCTGAAGATGATTTCTTTCTCCGATGTGGCGAAGAGGCAAAATTCCTTTCCGAGGATGACCTGAACGGGTGCGAGCGGCTGGTAAGAGACATACTGCGTTTCGTAAGGCAGAAGTTCTCCTACGAGGAATACCGGATGTTCATGCTCAGGTTCTATGAGGCGCAGTTCTCGTTCAAGGCACTGGCGGAATGCATGGGTATCTCGGCATCGGCCATATCGCAGAAAGTATGCAGGATAGTGGACGCGGTACGTACCCACAGCGGTTTCGCATGGAGAAGCCAAATGCTGGCGGTGGAAAGCTTCATGTATTGAAAAAATTGTTTAACGGAAAAGTAAGAAAGTTATGGCACTGATAGTATACAACAGGGAAAACTCCCGTCCGCAGGAAGTCACATACAAGGGAAAGCGGACCATCAACCTTGACAGCAGGGGGACCGTCTATCTGTCAAAGACGATGTCAATCGAATTGGGAATCCTCGGCGGCGGACGGGTGAACTTCGCCCACGATGACGAGACGGATGACTGGTACATCTGCCGGGCCGATGACAGCGAGGGGTTCATTGTCTGGAAGGACAAAAGATGCGCAAGGTTCTCGGCCGGGTTTATCGTGCAGAGACTCATGCGGCAGGCGAAGGTGGAGAGGAAGAGCGTGCAGTTCATGATGGCGAGGATGCCGGTAGAGATTGGCGGGGTGGCCTATTACAAGATACTGCTCTCGAACCCGATACTGAGATAGAGGCATGGGCCGGAGGAGTCCGGCTGTATATGACATGACGGAGACAGGCGCATCCGACGGGACAGGAGCCCGGAGGATGTGCCTGTTTTTATGTGCCGCCATGTTTACACACGGACATGCGGTTGTCACCGGCCGGCATAAGGTCACTCCGGCAAGACCGGGAAACGGCATTGCCGGAAGATAATGATACCGGTACGGAATGTGCCGCCATTACGGGAACGGACCGTCCCACCGGTACACGGACGGCCCGCCCCAATTTCAGAATAACATAATGACATAATAAAACAAGGGTCTTTTTTATAATGGAATCCCCGTATCTTATTGCCATACCGGAAAAATGTTTCCATGTCCCGCCATGTTATGCCAATGTTGTCACCGGATCATAATTCGTAAAGAAAAACGCTCTGTGTATAAATACTTTATGAGCAAATCAAAGTCGTTCATCCGGTGGAAAGAAAACGAAGGGGCGGTCGGTTGTCATACCGGTCGCCCCTTCGTTCACGATCCCGTACGGAACTTTCCTAAAGTTCCTCCGGCCTGGTTCTCGCCTCCCGGTAGCAACTGTCAAGCAGCTTCTCGATGTCGGAGGAACGGTACAGTATCTTGCCGCCCAGCCGGGTGAAGGCAAGCAGACCGCTGTCACGGTACTGTTGCAGGCTGCGTCGGCTCACTTTCAGCTTTTCAGCCAGTTCGCGGTCCGTATAGAAGTTCTCGCCCGCCATCGCCGGTGACCTGCCGGCAAAGAGACGCTCCATGGAAACGGAAAGACGCTCGACGGTGGAGAAGAACTCTCTTATATGCTCGCTGCTCTCACGGGTGAGCAGACGGTTATCGGTATTCATCATAAATCTCATCTGTTTGTTGGTTTGACATTTACTTTTTCAGTTTCTCATATATCGGCCCCACCCCATGACATGGAGGGTATGGGGGCATCCCTCCGACATGAACCGGCACTCTTTCGTACCGATACGGATATGGCATCCCTCCCCGTCCCCGTCTATCCTGTAGAGCGAGAAGCTTCCACGCCCGTACTCCGCGTCAAGGCTGTAGGCCAGCAGGCGGTAGTCCCCGCTGGAATCCCTGAAGATGTAGAAATCGGGACTGCCGTCCAGACTTTCCCAGCCGCCTGCCAGACTGCCGGGAGAAAGTATCATCCTTTCGTTTTCCATGGCTTCTCAAATTGATTTTCCCATGCTTTCAGCCCGTTTGCGGCGCTCCTCCACTATCCGGATGATGCTTTCCACGTCCCCGGGCTTGTAATAAGTCTTGTGGCAGATCTGTGTATATGCCAGCGTGCCGTTGTCACGCAGGGTCTGCAGGGTTCTCGGGCTGACCTTCAGCAGCAGGCACACCTCCTGGTTGTCCAGCCATTTCTTCTCCTCCATGTCGCCGTACAGCCGGCAGAGGGTGTCCAGCCGGTCCGCGAACGTCCGGAAGGCCGAAAGCATCGCCTCGAAGGTCCTTGCCTCAATGTTCACTATTTCCATAATCACTGTAATTTCAGGTTTGACATCTGTTTCATTCTCTTTTCGGATCCGGATTCCGTGCCGCAATTTAGTGAATCCCGGCGGAACATCCTGAATTTCAAGACAGGATGACTACCTTTGACACTATATGCGTACTTGTTTCATCCGCAAAGTAAATGATTGTTCCCGGATATGGTTCCGGCCCTTCATCAGATGTCATTATATGTCATCAGATGTCATGGAAATCTGATTTTGACATTCATTCGCTTTTAGTAAACAGACGTTCAGATCCGTTCCCGAAGAGTGGGAAATTTCCGGTGCGTATATTTGTGAAGTCATCACCGTCAGACTGATCCAACAATATGAATAACACGGCAAACCCCGCCAATCGGATCCGTCCGTTTCACAGTACTTGTTATTATCGTTTTATTTGCTTCCGGCAACCGGGCAAACGGGTAGACCGTGCCCACAGTATCAACCATCTAAAATCCATGTACAATGAAAAGTGAACCGACTGAAAAACCAAGAGGAAAGAAAACGGCGGCATCCGAAACCGCAGACAGAAAGAACGGTCGTAGTCCTAGCCCCGACCACAACGAGTGGTGGGAAAAACTCATGATGGAACCCGGTCCGGGGGAATCCGCCGGTACGGACGCGGAACCGGTGATTCCATCCGGGGCCGTTACGGAAAAGGTGTCCGGGGAGGCGGGAAGAAAGGACACCCCGCCGGAACCGGAAGACCCCGTGAGAAGAAGGACGAGCGGCAGGCAGCGCAGGGCCTCGCTGGAGGAGTACCGGGAAACGTACCTCACCGTCCCGAAGATCAGGAACCGCAAGACGGTGTTCGTCAGTGAGGATGTGAGGGACGAACTGGACGCCGTCGTCCGCAGGCTCGGCGGGCGTGGCATGAGCGTTTCCGGACTGCTGGAGAACCTTGCCAGGGAGCATCTTGCCGCCTACCGTGGGGACATCGAGCAGTGGAGAAAAATCTGACAGCCTGTTACCGGGCGTGGAGTATACCCGATGTATGCACCGTCCCCTGTGTACCCGCTTCAATGTGGAAAATGCGGGGGGATTTTTCTGTGGGGGGAGCAAGGGTATGTTTCCGGATTCCCGAAAACCCTTGCTCCCCGCGCCCGGCGGTTGCAGGGAGGGCAAATCCGCTCCCGCCGGTCGCAGATTTTGGAATGAAAGAAGTACGGACGAAAAAGAAAAAACATATGACAACGGATGTGAATGGGATGAAGAAAAAACGCGGCCGTCCGGCACTGGGCAGGACGCGGAAGCTGACCAGAGGCGTGACGGTGAAGTTCTCCCCCGTCAGCTACGAAGCTCTCAGGTTCAGGGCAGGGAAGTCCGGCCGGAGTCTGGCGGTCTATATCAGGGAGGCGGCACTGGCGGCCACCGTGACGGCAAGGCATACACCGGAGGAGAACGCGCTGCTGCGCAGCCTGGCGGGAATGGCGAACAACCTGAACCGGCTGACGAAGCTCTCGCACCAGGCAGGCTTTTACAGGACAAGGCTGCTGATAGAGAGGCTGCTGGGAAGGCTGAAGCGGATCATGGATGATTACAGGCCGAAAGGAGGATAGCCTCATGATAGGGAAGATCAGGAAAGGCCGCTCGTTCGGCGGCTGCATACGCTACGTGACGCAGAAGGACAATGCGGAAATCATCGCCTCGGAAGGCGTGCTGCTGGGAACGGCGGAGGAGATGGCACGCAGCTTCCGGTGGCAATGCCTGCTGAATCCGGACGTGGCGAAACCGGTGGGACACATCGCGCTCAGCTTCAAGCCGGAGGACACGCCGAGGCTGACCGACGCGTTCATGGCAAGGCTGGCGGGGGAATACCTGGAACTGATGGGGATACGGAACACGCTGTTCATCGTGGTGAGGCATCACGGGACGGACAACCCGCACTGCCACATCGTCTTCAACCGGGTGGACTTTGACGGGAAGGTGATTTCCGACAGCAACGATTTCAGGCGCAACGAGAGGGTGACGAAAATGCTCAAGGAGAAGTATTCGCTCACCTATTCCGAAGGCAAACAGGCCGTTAAAGCGGAAAAGCTGCACGCTTCCGAAAGGGTGAAATACGAGATATACCGTGCGGTCAAGGAAGCTTTGAGGAGTGCAGATACATGGAAAGAATTTCAAAATAGGCTCTTAAAAATGGGCGTGGAAATGGAATTCAAGTACAAGGGAAACACTAATGAAGTGCAGGGCATCCGCTTTATCAAGGATAACCAGTCATTCAAGGGGAGTGAGATTGACCGCAGTTTCAGCTGGTCAAGGCTGGATGCGGCATTGGACCGTAACCATGTCACGTCCCTGGAAAATGACGTTTCCCGAATGCAACCGTACCATGAACAAAATCATGGTTCTGTTATTGATAACCTGGTCGAAGTCACCGGTACGGGTGGCGTGTTCATGCCGTCGGCGGCACCGACGGAGGACGAGAAAGAGGCGGAACGCCTGCGGAGAAAGAAGAAGCGCAGGAAAGGAAGGAGTTTGTAAACTAGTATGTATAACGAAAAAACTTTGAAAGATGAAACAGGAAAACTATCTGGAAGGCATCTACGGATGCCTTGAAAGGATCGAGAAGAAAGTGGAGGCGCTGCCCGTGGAAGGCACAAGCCCCGCAGTTGAAAACCGGACCATTTCCCCGGAAGGGATTGCGGAACTGAAAATCCGTCTGGAACGCCTGCAATCCGCAGTGGAGAAAAACAGTTCGGAAATAGCAGCGGTACGTAGCCATACCGCCCGGTTGTCGGAAGGCAGGCCGTTGTCTGCCGAAACGTTTGCCGGGGAAATGGAAAAGACAAGGGACAGCCTGCGGCAGGACAGCCAAGCTGTAAAGGAAACGGTAAGACGGCTGGATGAGAGAATGGTCCTGTTGAAAAAGGAACCGGTACACAAACTGGTGACCTACCGTCTGGAAAGCGCATCCAAGGCGGTGGTAACGACAGCTTCAGCACTGATCCTGGCACTGGTCGTTTCCGTCTGGGCCAACTGTAACCAGTACCGCACGAACCGGCTTTTGAAGGATGCCGATTTGAAATACCGTGCCATCAGGATCTGCCTGCCGGGGGATGATCCCGACATCGCCTTCCTTGAAAAACATTTCACCATCGAGCGGGACGAGGAAAAGATCCGGCGTGTGGAAAGGCTGGTGACCGCTTTTGAGGACTCGGTCAGGAACCGCATCCGTAACCATGAAATGGCGGCCTACAAGGACAGTCTGGCGCACCGGCTGTTCAAGGAGGCGCAGGAAATCAGAAAGCAACTGGACAATCCTAATTCAAAATGACTGCACTATGGCAACAATCAAAACCAAATTCAGGTCCTCGTCCGTGGAAGGCAGGGAGGGCGCACTGTATTATCAGGTGATCCTGTCAATACCCTGCAGGGATGGAACGGGAAAATTATCTTCTATCGGTAGGGGAACGGATAAGACGGGACAAAATCCGACTGGAAAAGGCTATCAGGACATTAAGCCAATCCGATCCGTTTACAGCGGATGATATCGTCATACGTTTCCATGACAGCGGACAAGAACCTTCGTTTAACGACATGGCTTATCTGAAAAAGGGAAACATTGCGAACGGAATCCTGACTTACCGCAGGAAAAAGACCGAACAACAGCTGTTCATCCGATGGGAGAAGTGTATGCAGGAGATCATCAACAAGTATCCGGTGAATAAAACGGAGTTCCTGCTGCCTGTCATTACAGAACGGGACAAGGAATATAGGAAACAATATACCAACGCACTGCACCGGGTAAATACACTGCTCAAAAAATAGGGGAAATGCTGGATTTACCGATACCCTTGACGAGATATGTTGCGCGCCATAAATGAGAATGCGCTAAATTTGCGATGTTATATTATTGATATACAACAATATACAAAACAGTGGATTTTTAAGAATAACAAAATAGTAACATAATTATTCAAAATTCAGCCTACCAAAACAAGATTAGAGAAAACCTATTTCAATCTCAATCTACTCCTTGTATTTGATATTTTTTTGCTTCCCAAAAGAAAAACCAACGAGTATTTTCGCTTCTGTGCAGAATACTCAATGCAGACAAACAACCAATCAGTAGAGCTTATGATAATAGGTTTAATTTAATCTTGTATATATACTACAAGGACTAAACTAAACCTGTCCTCTTTGAGTTTCTTTTTTGGGGAAAGCCAAACTATACAACTTTATAAAAACAGGTTTAATGAAATCTTGTATATATACTACAAGAACAGGACTAGACCTGTTTTCATATTTTTCCATTTGAAATGAAAACGAGACTCAAGTCAAATCTCTGCCTTCCCCGGGTACTTCACTGTTTTAGCCAGACAAACAATCCCGATAACTTCCACCCCATATTTGCCAAGTTCTTCAGCGTGTCCTTGATGCAGCTTCCAGTTGTAATTACATCGTCTATATTATCGAAAGAAAAATAATATCCAAAGTGTTTTTTGGAAACATGCTATGAAAAAGCAAATTTATTCGCTTGTTGTCCGCTTATGAAATGCGGATTCATATTAAATTAGGTGTATCCGGTTTAACTCTGTTTCACATAACAGCCCGAAAATAACCTGAAAAACGATTATTTTACGGGATTCTATATTTTTTTATAGGAAAAATGCACAAAGTTTCGATAAAACATGTATATTTGCACCGAAATAACATTTCAGTCTATAAAAAAACAGGGAAAAAGGACGAGAAAGAACATTATGGAATATCTATTTCTAAGAAAGAAGGAAACCACAGCCACCTCACCAAAACAGAGAGACCTACTCTTCAATACTGCCGAGAAGCAGTGGGAGAAGGAGTTTGCTCTGAGGAAAAGGGACGGTCGTGAGATAGATCGTGAAATCTACAAGAGTCTCCTTTATCAACTGGAGATAAGAAAGGTGTTCCTGAATCCGAAACTGTCCCTAAAAAAACTGAGCATGATGATTGAAACGAACCAGACCTATCTCTCCAATGTGGTGAACAGATATTTCGGATGTAACCTGAACGAACTGGTGAACAGTTACAGGATTGAATATGCGAAGGAATTGTTAAGTGTAGGAGGTTGTGGTCTGGAGGATATAGTTACTAAATGTGGATTCGCATCAAAGAGTCCCTTTTATGTGGCTTTCAGAAAAATAGTTGGGATGACACCAATGAAATATATGACAAGATTAAGACAAAACAATTAAGTCTTTTTTTTACAATAAATGGTATGTATAACCAATTTTTAGTTTTTTTTAAATTTATAAATTTAAAGTTTTTATTATGAACAAAAAGTTTTTAAGTGCAGTCCTGTTCGGAGCCTTGATGGTAACTTCGACAGGAACGTTCGTGTCTTGTAAAGACTACGATGATGACATCGACCAAATCAACAATAAGTTGAGCGGGGTTGAAGCTACTATTGCGGACCTTCAGAAAAAGATCGGTGATGGTGCTTATGTAAAATCAATCACTCAGGCTACTGATGGTTTTACTGTAACCATGAGTGATGGTAGTAGTACTACTATTACTGGTATAAAAGGTGATGCTGGTCAAGATGGTAAGGATGGTGCTGAATGGACTATTGTTGATGGCTATTGGGCTTGTAACGGAGAAAAAACAGACGTGAAGGCTGTAGGTACTGACGGGAAAGATGGTCAGAAAGAAGTTGAAAAAAGAGCTGACGGATGGTACTTATGGAATGGCACAGATTATGAAAAAGTTACTGTAGACGCTCCTGCCACAGCTGGTGTTCCTTACTATCAGATTGATCCGAAGGATGAGAACTATGCTATCATGTATATCTATGATGCGACAGGAAAGAACGAACAGGCTATCCGTCTGCCGTTGAACGAAGGTTTGGTGCAATTATATGTAAGAAACTATATTAGTTCTTTGAATATTAATTTTGCAAAAGCCAAATCTGATATCAAATGGGATGGTAAAAAAGCCGCTCCTAAAAAAGGTGAATATATTATCACCCAGTCATTCGATTCTTTGATGGTACAGGTAAATCCTACAAATTATGATCTTGCCTCTATCAAAGAACTGTCACTGATGACTTCTCAGAATGTGAAAGTCCCCGTAACGTTGAGTGCTCCTGTTGCATTTAAAGGAATATTGAGCGGAGCTACCTCCAGAGCTGTATCTGAAGGCGGATTATACAAGATTGCAGTTACTCCTGATGCTATAACTGAGGAAAATGTTAAGTTGTATGGTAACACAAACAGCTATGCCAAACCTTATGTTTCATTAGTTGCTAATGACAAAGTACGTTCCACTTATGAAACTGCATTCTCATTGAATGAAGTGAAAACTTCTCAAACATTACAGTTTGGTATTTATAATGAATTTGGTTCTTTTATTATTAACGGTATAAAAACCAAAGCTGAAGAACCTCTCACTATTGTACCCAACCTGCCGGAATATTTGTATGATGCATACTTGACTGTAGCTGATGAATATGAGGCCGACTCTATCAGATATGGACTGGTTACAGACAAGACCATGACTATCCAGAGTAATGAGAAAGCACAAGGACGCATCAAGTTCATCGTTCATTATATGGACACTTATGGAACTGTTTATCCGACAGAAGCACAGATTAAGGCAGAAAACGAGCCTTGTGTATGGGTATGGTTTGGTGAAGAATATGAAGATGAAACAATTTCTTCTATCGCATCCACCTCTCATACTGCTATTGCATACGATGCTAAGAATCCGGATGCACAGTCTATGCTGGTTGACTTCTCTAAATATTTCGAGGGTATGTCTGCAAGTGATCGTATTTTGTGGAACTCTGACAACGGTGCAAGCTTCTCTTGGTTGAATAATTCACAGGTTAATGTGAAGTGGACTTACACTGATAGAAATGGTAGAACCCTAGAAAAAAATGTTTCTGATTTGATTGAATACTATCAGATGGCAGACAAGGATGGCAAGTTGCTTGGTAAGTTCAATGACTACAACTACTATAACTGCACTGCGGAAGACAAGGCTAAGTTTGCTAAATTGTTTGTTAAGTTCAAGCAAAATTATGGCAGCCAATTATCTGAATTCGGTAATGGTCAGTTGGTATTCTCTATCAATATCACAGATAATGATAAGAAAGTTTACCAGACTATCGAAATTCCGTTCGAAATCAAGAACCCGACAGCTGATGAACAGAAGAAGCACTATTCATTCAACTCTCATTACTATAGCAATGGCGTATTCAGCGTTATTGACGCAACTGAGGTTGATATGAGTCAGATGATTACCGCTGATGCTGATTGTAATATGTACTTCGGTAATATGAAAGTTGCAGAAGATTCAGAAGACTATATTAAGATTATTAATTATGCTGTAGTACAATTGACTAATAAAGGCAAGAAGGGTACTGCATATAGTGTTGAAGGTATCGTATTGAACTACTTGAACAGACCTATCGAACTGGATGCTGTCAAGGTTAAGTTTGTGACTTCTAAGGAATTCTCTATCACAGCGGCAAATGCGCCCAGCTTCCAATCAGGCAAAGTAGAAAGCAAGACTATCCTGTACCAAGAAAAAGCTACTGATAAGGACAAGAAGGAATCATTCTATAAGGTAGTTGATGCTTTGGGTGAATTTGTGGATGCCGCAAATGTTCAATCAATCAAGATTGTGGAATTTGTTTCACCGAAAAACGGAGAAGGTCAAAATCTGTTGAATACACCGACTATTGATGATGATTCATATGCAATGACTGTTACATCTACCGGTGCTAAAGCTACAGTAGACAGTACTGTTACAATCAAAGTTCAAGCAGAAGTTAATGGTAAGACTTATGACGGCGAAGTAACAGTAACCATCAAGAAGTTCCCTACAGCTGAATAATTGATTGAGGTTATGGAAAACAAACAGAAGAATGTTATTCTCGTATAACATTTGATGTCCTAGAGGGGAGAAGATGATCTGAAAATAGAAAAGTCTTCCCCCCTTTTTTTCATAATTTATCTATTTAAGTATATCATAATCGTATAAATTCTAGAACAAAGAATGTAAATATGGAAGAATTAAACAACAAACGTATGTTGGTTAAAATTTTGGAAGAATTATCTTCAGAAATGAACTTCGAGATACAGTTTCTGTCGGAGGACTGGATAACAATGATCAGGTGCAATCAGAAAGTTCACTATATTTACGGATATGAATGGGGAATTAATTCATCTACGTCACAATTAATAGCCAAAGACAAGGAGGCAGCCTATGAAGTCCTGTCTATGAACCACATCAATGCGATGGAGCACAAGTTGTTCTTCAATTATCACTGGCAGTCCAAATATACAGGTAAGAAAGGATGCTGGGCGGAAATTATGAGATATGTGCAGGCGCACCAATCTGAGAATGATTATAGAATAGTCTGCAAACCTAACAGAGGAACTGGTGGTAATGATATATATAGGATTACCAATCAATGGGACTTGGAGTACGCTGTGCAAAAGATGTTCAGTAAATATAGAGATCTATGTCTGTGTCCGTATTATGAAATAGAAAATGAATATAGAGCCATCTTCCTAAACGGTGAGATACTTCTTCTGTATTCAAAGGAACGTCCGTATGTTACAGGCAATGGAAAAGACAATCTTGTAACCTTGGTGCTTGATAAATATAAGGAGAAAGGGTTTTCATTTCTCACAGATCTGGACGGGGAACTTGATACTATTTTGGAAGAGGGCGAACAAAAGAACATCTCTTGGAAACATAATTTGGGGAAAGGAGCGAAAGCTGTCATAGTGAAGGATGACGATCTCCGAAACAGATTGAACGAGTTTGTCAACAAGGTTGCCGATGTATTAGACATAACATTCGCTTCAATTGACGTGGCAGTTATTGGAGGGGAATTCTATATAGTGGAGGTTAATTCAGGTATAATGATTGAAAGTTTCGCCAGACAACAACCTGATACGGATTATAATTATTATGAACTGACCAAGGATATTTATAGAAAGGCGGTCGGTTATCTGTTGCAACACTAATTTCCATTATGAAAACAGAAAATGTAGCCCAGCTTATCGAACGGATTGCATCCCAGTTGAATGCAACTACATATATAGAACCTATATACAAGAAATTTGGTATCATATTCTTTTCAAATGGCAGACGTTTGTTTTTTAAGGACAGGCAGATTAATATCAATACGGCAAGCAGTGTCTCGGTTACCACCAATAAGTTTGAAACAAGTAACTTTCTCTCTCATTTCGGATATAATGTGCCGACAGGTAGAACATTCTCAAATCACCCTTACGATATAAAACATAACCGTAGTGTAGAGGATGGAATAGTTTTTGCCAAAGAACTTGGATTTCCTGTAATTCTAAAACCTAACAATAAAAGTCAGGGAGTGTTGGTCTGTAAGGTTGGTAATGAGGAGGAATTCAGAGATATAGCTGCCAAGATATTAAGAAACAGGAATGATGCATTATTGGTTGAAAAATTTTATGGTGGCTATTCTGATTATAGGATTGTTGTGCTTGGAGAAAGAGTCATATCTGCTTATCAAAGGATTCCATTGACTGTAACAGGAAACGGACGGCAAAATATTTTGGAACTGTTAAAAGACAAACAGGCGTATTATAAAATAATAGGGAGAGAAAGCAAAGAGATTGATATTGATGACTTTCGTATAAAAATGCATTTACAGGGAAATAATATGGACCTCAATTATATTCCATTTACCAATGAACAGGTAACGTTGCTGGATAATGCAAATCTATCCTCAGGAGGAACCACTTTGGAACTGACTGAGAAAATAGCAAAGGAATATTGTCAGTTGGCTGTTTCTGTAGCACACGACATGAATCTGAAACTTTGTGGAATTGATATACTGACGCATGACATAAAGGTATGGTCTGAAGATCATATAATTCTAGAAGTTAACAGTGCTCCGGGATTGGATAATTATGCATATACGGGAGAGAAGCAGAAAGAATATGTGGACGAGTTATATTTGCAGATTTTAAAATATTTCGAAACTTCATTTTAAGAATTAAAGGAGTATGCAGAAACATGTTGAAATCATAAAATTGGAAACTGTCCTTAATATAACCTTAAAAAGGACATCTAAAAAGCTTGTTTCAAACACTCCTAATTCTTATGTTATAACTTTAGGACATGTTACTCATTTGAATTTGTCTAACAATGAATTGACCAATGTGAATTATATTCGGTCTTTTACAGATTTGCTTGAGTTATATCTGCATAAGAACAAATTAAATGACATCGAAGGGATCGCCAGTCTTATAAATTTAAAAGTTCTCCATCTTTATTATAATGAGTTGACAGACATTCATCCGTTGAAAAGATTGATAAGGCTGGAGGACTTACGTATCGGCAGTAACAAACTCATGAATATCTCAATCTTAAATGAAATGAGTTGTCTGAAGATTTTATACCTTCCCGATAATAACTTGACAGATATAACAGTTTTAGGCAATCTGAAATCATTGAAAAAATTATGTTTGTCAAATAATCGAATTAGTGATATAGCCCCGTTGCAGACATTGGACAATCTAGTGGAATTGCATCTGGGCAACAACAAACTGGCAGATATCAGTGCCTTGAGGACTCTTTCACAGTTACAAATATTGTTCCTGCGTTCCAATAGAATCATGAATATTAGTCCCTTGGCCTCACTAAAAAAATTGAAGACACTGAGTCTTGCTTCAAATCGGCTGACAAAAATAGAGGAACTGAAAAAACTATCTTCTCTGACAAGATTAATTCTTACGAGAAATGAAATAACAGATATTAAACCTTTGATTAAACTTTGTAACTTGAAGGAATTGTTACTTTCTTATAATCAGATATCAGATATTTCACCAGTCAGAAATTTAAACCTAACAACATTATATATAGACCACAATCCATTGATACCATCCTTGCATTTAAATGTTGGTGAGAATCATTGGCTTAAAATCTCTAAAATGAAAAGAATTTTTATTTCATACTCTTTATATGATGAAGAATACAAGAACGATTTTATCTTGCATTCTGTAACGATGCGAGAGAATAAATTGATAGAAGAGCCGTTTGCATGTAATATGATCGCTTTAGGTGCCAAATGGGATTCTTCCATAAAAGAAGCATTGAGGAAATGTGACATAATGGTTTGCTTGATAAGTAAATATTTTCTCAACTCCAATTATATCCGCAGAATTGAAGTTATGAGGGCGATTAAGCAAGGAAAAAAAATAGTTCCTATTATTGTCAGACCATGTGATTGGGAAAATTCCGATTTAGGGAAATATCAAGGAACACTTCAAGGACAATGGGTAAGTGTAAATAAAGAATCTAAGACTATATCGGAATATTCTGAAAATGAAAAAGATGCATGTTGGACTAGAATAATGAAACAAATAAGAGGACATATACTTAACGGTTCCTTATGAAAATTAGCAAAGACTAAAATAGCAGAAAACGAGAATCAATATGAGTGTATGTACGTAATATTATGAAAAACTGGTAGTTCTCTAGAAAAGAAATATTTATTACGTAAAAACTAAAAAAAGCTATGAGATTCCCTGCTTGTGATAATCGAGGACTTTTTATGAATTGAATTGTAAATGAAAAAAAAATATATATTAGCAATATTTTGGGTTGCTCTTTGTGGCTCCTGTTCCTCTACGGATGATGACAAACAGGAACCGCAGCCACCAATAGAGATACCTGATGCGGACGAGCTTGCCTCCATTGGAGTAGGGCTGATCGCATATTATACATTTGATGATGAGACAGGTGATGACTGCTCTCCCAATCATTACGATGCAGCACTGATCAATCGTCCGGACATGATTTCTGACACTCCTTCGAACAAGGGAAAAGCTGTTTATCTGAGACAGGCGGAGAAACAGTATATCAACATACCTTATCAGCTTTTCAAGAACACCACTTATTCTGCAAGCATGTGGATCAAGGATTTTGGAGCGGGTATTCTTCTATCAGCTGTAAATATGGACAAGGCTTTGGACTATCCCTGCTTTGCCACCCGTACATCCAGTGGAAAATTTGAACTTTATTCCAATAACCGTGGAAAACCGAGCCTCTCCTATTCCTTCTCCTATCCGTTCAGCTCACTACAGGACGGAAAATGGCACATGGTCGCTTTCACCCATATTCCCGGTGGTGACGGATCAAGTTGCGAGAAGAAATTGTATGTGGACGGTAAATTTGTTGCCAACTGTGAGGGGAGCTATGATATTCCAACCTCAATCAAAGTGCAGATCGGTGGTGATTGTGACGGACATTATACCAGTTCTTCCGCTGATATGAAACTTGACAATATCCGTATCTATGACCGTGTGCTGGAAGCGGAAGAGATAAATACTATTTATAACATAGAAAGCATACAGTAAAACATAAGAAAAGATGGATGAAGAACAAAGAAGGTTAGAACACTATAAGTTGATATTTGCTCATTTTAACAGGATGGAGCACAGATATCATACATGGATGAACTATTATTCCCTGTTTAATGGTGCTTTACTTGTTGCATATTGTACAATATTGGTGAGTACAGGGAAAATAGTGGAGATGGAAGGGAATATTTCTAATAATGAGCTTACAAATTTGGGTGCAAAGCTATTCTATCTAAATTGTACTTATTGGGATATTCTGACTGTTATAGCCATTTTAGGAGTTATAGCCAGTTATTGTTGGTATTTGTCTATGATTGGACATCGGAGTTGGATAAAAAGTTGGAAAAGAATATTGGATGATGAAGGAATGGATTTTGACAAACTAGTATATGTTCCTTTTCCCGGTGGACGTTTTTTTACTCACTTTCATTCAACCTACAGAGTAACTGTATTTTTTATATATACAGTGTTACTTGCATGGATACTCGTTGCAGGATATTCTTATGGAAACCATAAGATAACCTGGAACTTGTTTGTATTTTGTTTTTCTGTTAGTATTATTCTTGTAGTTCTAGAATATTTTTTGCACTTCATTTTCGGATCAGATCTGGGAGATCATAGCAGAAGTACATTAAGTTTGGGATGTATTGACAGAATGTGTCTGGCACTTCCTGCAAGAACATGTAAGAAATACAGTAGATGTATTCTTTGGAAGTTAATTATATTAATAGTAGCCGCAATACTGGCGTATAACTGGATTCCATCCAAGCCATATGACATATCTCATGAATTAAAATTGAAGCATAAGACCCACTATAAAACCATAGAAATAATCCCATGTGATACAATAGAAAAAAACAAACAGGTTAAGTTTGAAATAAAAACAGACTGATAATAAGGTAATAATCTGTCTCTTATACACATCTCCGAGCCCACGAGACTA
>ENA-OYYF01000239-OYYF01000239.1-human-gut-metagenome-genome-assembly--contig:-NODE-239-length-28900-cov-29.554342_pt1 | contig 28900 bp, 25 predicted proteins | sample MGYA00243246_ERZ653441 | MGnify/ENA primary metagenome ERZ653441 (study PRJEB26926, sample SAMN06165054) | human gut metagenome | biome: ENVO:00009003; feature: ENVO:2100002; material: ENVO:00002003...
AAACGATTTCTACTCATCACAATAGCAGCAATATTCTGTTCATCAGCAACAGTATGCGCTCAGTTCAATACCGTCACACAGACTAAGGTACACCGCAAGGCTGTGCCAAAAACGACGCAGTCCGCAACATCCGAACAACTGCCTCCGTGCTCGCCGCATCAGCGGCGAGACTCTCTTGCCTTTGCCCCATTACAAACCCAAACGGAGCAGACCGACCGCCACACGGCACTTGTCAGTCCACTCCGTCATATCTCTGTCACCAGCCCTTTCGGCTACCGCAGAGACCCATTTACAAAAAGAAAAGCCCTACACAACGGGCTTGATTTGAAGGCAAATTACGAACCCACATACGCCATGATGCACGGCGAGGTCATCAAGGTAGGCAAGGACAAACGTTCAGGCCTCTATGTCACCCTCCGTCACGGCGACTTCACCGTCAGCTATTGCCACCTCTCCCAAACTCTCGTCACCAAAGGCACCCACGTCCGTCCCGGCATCATCATCGCGCTGACAGGCAACAGTGGTCGCAGTACTGGTCCCCACCTGCACCTCACACTCAAAGACACAAAAAAAGGACGAGCCATCGACCCGTCCATTCTTCTCAATCTTATCAAGCATCCACTCTAATAGAACGCCTTGTCTTTTGTCGTTCACATCACCCCTTCCGCATTGCAATAATGTCTTAAATATCTAATCCTCAACAATTTCTATTCTTGAAAAACAAGTGTTTTATTCACGAATATAATATGATTTCGTGAAAGATGTCATAAGATGATACTAATATCTATGCTATTTGTCAATAAAGAACCCGTTTCTATGCAGATATTCTGAAACGGTTAGTGTTCCAATCCCTATCTGCTCACACAACAAAGGAAGTTTCTTGAACAACTTACCGTCATTCTGCTGCCTTGTTTCCTCCGTCATTACTTGCATCTCTTCCAGATGGATAGCGTCCGAGTGTCGTACATTCAGTGCATAAATGATAATCTTAGCATCACCTGTTTTAAGGTATTCTTCCTTTTGCTCTATGTATTCTTCTTCAGTCAGTTCCTGCTTCTTCAGTCTTACACAGAAATTGTTGTCTATCATGTTGCTGAATCTCTCTGGGGCACATGGAAATAGATCCTTTGTCGGAATGACCAATTTCTTGTCTTTGAGGAAAGGCATCTTTTCAACTGCAATTCCTTTGGAGGTGCGTTTTGATTCATCCAGAATCACATCAAGTAGCATCAAATCCTTGCGGGAGAACGCCTCTTCCAGGAATGAGTACAACTGTCCGTCCTTATCCAAGGGAAGATAATTCTTGGCAATCATCACCAATGAGCATGTATCAACAACTATCGCCATAACTCCCTCTCAAAATTTGCTGGTTTGACATTGAGTCTCGAACAGAAAGTGGTCTCGTTGACCACTCCATTGAAATAGGCATATTGCATGGTTTTCAAGAATAGCGGAGAAATGATGGGCTTTGGTGTTCGCCCGCCTCTCTTCTCAGAGTTTTTCAACTTTTCCTGTTCCTCTCTTCTTCTGTATTCCTCTGCCAATTCACTCTTGACATTGCTGTAGCTCGAATAGCTGATTTTCCTGTCGATATACATCCTTGTATATAAGGCAAGACGGCTAATGTGCGTCCGTGCACTGATAGCCTTGAAGAGGTCAATGCAGTAGTCGTTACGGGAATCTACACATGCTATGTTAGCAAGTGTTTCTGCTTCTTGTCCCATAATGAACTGATATGCAAAATCATTGCACCATCTTTCGACATCACTGTATGAAGTCTGTGCCGAGATGTCCATCATGTCCACCGACTCCACTTCTTCAATCCCCAATAGACAATGCCCCAATTCATGCGCCAGAGTGAATATTTCTCGCTTGTAATGCTTATGATGCTTAAGCACTATCACATTGGGCTTAAGGTAAAAACCGTCAATGTTGGTTTTCTCTTTCTTGTTCCATGTCTCTATGTATTCAAAGACAAAAATGCCATGATCGGCGATTTTTTCTATCATCTTCACAAGAAACTGCCTATGATTGACAGTTTCCCCGGGATAAAAAAAATCTCTTGCACGTACGGCTACTGTCTTAGGGTCATCTTGTAGGGTGTAGTGTTCTATGTCAAACTTCACATCCAGTTGCGACAGTTTGTTGTATGCATCCAAAGCGTTTTTCAGACTCTCGAATCGGTTTACAGTACGGATCGACTCCAAGTTCAGCTCTGTTCCGAATGAGGTCTTGCGGAAGAAGATACTGCTGCTTGCATTGGTTGACAACTTAGAATAGTCTTGAAAGAAACTGACTTCTTTGTCGAATATCTCACCTATACGCTTCAACACCCCCAAATCAATAGAATCTCCACTGATGTCTGCGGCTCCTGTTATCCGTTTCCTGCCTTTGTTCAGAAGAGACAACAAGTCATCCACCGACATCTTGTATAATGCCAGCAGGTATTCTAAACGTTTCTTGTTAATCTCTACTTTCATATCAGCCTCGATTGAACTATTGTTGTTTTGATGCAAATGCTTAGGCACAATTTTGCGTTGCAAAATTACACATTTTCACTTAAATGGGCGAATTTTCATGCTGAATATCACTGGAATTTATGTTTATTTTGCTAAATCGCTACATTTCGCCACCAAAAAGACACAAAAATAGGACGAATCATCGACCCGTCCTTTTGTTTTTAGCCTTTTTCGTTCTAACCACAGCCTGCAATGTTATTCATCAACTGGTTCATCACTCGCATGTCTCATTTCGTAAACTGTCCATAAGGCTAACACACATTCAATGGCTATCACGGTAATGGCCGCAGTCATGCCCCACCAGTGGGCAATAAGCATAAAGATGCCAGCCTCAATGCACAACGCAAAGAGGATGGTAACAATAAGTGATAATATTCTATTCATTCTACGGTAACTGATTTAGCAAGGTTTCTTGGCTGGTCAACATTCCTATCCTTGTTGATGGCGATGTAATAGGCCAGCAACTGCAATGGGACGGAAACAACGAGAGGTGTAAGGCATTCGGGTACGTCGGGCACTTCAAGGCAATGGTCGGCGATGTCCTTCATTGCGTCATTGCCCTTGGTAATGATGGCGACAACCGTACCGCCACGCGCCTTCACCTGCCTTACATTACTGATTATCTTGTCATACAGCGAGTCCGTTGGAGCAATGACCACCGTGGGCATCTCGCTATCTACAAGTGCAATCGGTCCATGCTTCATTTCCGCAGCAGGATAACCCTCCGCATGGATATAGGATATTTCTTTCAGCTTCAACGCACCTTCAAGGGCGGTGGGGTAGTTGTACCCACGACCGAGATAAAGGAAGTTGCGGGCATAGGTGTATATCTTCGACAAGTTCTTGATTTTGTCAGCAAGTCCCAACACATCTTTTATATACCTTAATTCCGCAACACTATTATAAATATAACTTTTTAAGTACCTGAGCAACAAAAAGTTGCTCAGGATTTTGTCATGTCAGATTTTTCACCTATCTTAGTGTTGCAAATCAAAATATGTATCAAACCCGACAGACATGGCAAAGAAAGCAATAAAATCTGAGAAACTCACTCCTTTTGGAGGAATATTTGCAATGATGGAGCAATTTGACTCCACATTGTCATATGTAATTGACACAACCCTCGGTCTAAGATGCAGGCTGTATGGTTATCAATACAGCGAAATCATCCGTTCTCTCATGAGCATCTACTTCTGTGGCGGCTCATGTATTGAGGATGTCACAACTCATTTGATGCCCCATCTCTCGCTTCATCCGACACTTCGTACCTGCAGCTCTGACACTATCCTCAGAGCGATAAAGGAACTGACGCAGGAGAACATTTCATACACGTCAGATACGGGTAAGAACTACGATTTCAATACGGCTGACACCCTCAATACCTTACTGCTCAATTGTATGTGTGCAGCTGGTCAGCTGAAAGAGGGTGAGATGTATGATGTTGATTTCGACCACCAGTTCATAGAAACAGAGAAATATGATGCAAAGCATACATACAAGAAGTTCCTTGGTTATCGACCAGGTGTGGCGGTTATTGGAGATTTGATTGTCGGCATTGAGAACAGCGACGGCAACACAAACGTCCGTTTCCATCAGAAGGACACGCTGAAGAGATTCTTCGAAAGGTTTGAACAGAACAATCTTGTTATCAATCGTTTCAGAGCTGATTGCGGCTCGTGCTCTGAAGAGATCGTGGAAGAGGTTGCCACCCACTGCAAGACCTTCTATATCCGTGCCAACCGCTGTAGTTCGCTCTACAATGACCTCTTCGCTCTCAGAGGCTGGAAGAGGGGAGAAATCAACGGCATTGAGTTTGAGCTGAATTCCATTCTTGTAGAGAAGTGGAAAGGCAAGACATACCGGCTTGTGATTCAAAGGCGGAAACGGATGGACGGTGAGCTTGACCTCTGGGAAGGAGAATACACATACCGCTGCATCCTGACCAACGACTACGAGCCTTCCGTAAGAGAGATTGTCGAGTTCTATAACCTCCGCGGAGGAAAGGAGCGCATCTTCGATGACATGAACAATGGTTTCGGATGGTCCAGATTGCCCAAATCCTTCATGGCAGAGAACACAGTGTTCCTTCTTCTTACAGCACTTATCCGTAACTTCTACAAGGTCATTATCCAAAGACTTGACGTAAAGAGGTTCGGACCCAATAAAACAAGTCGCATAAAAGCGTTTGTCTTCAGATTTGTCTCTGTACCAGCCAAATGGATCAGAACATCAAGGTGGTATGTGCTGAATATCTATACCTGTAATAATGCTTACGCAGATGTATTCCAGACTGATTTTGGATGACGACTACAACTTATGGGTATGATACTGCGTATTGTCTCAAGTCGCATTGTGGGGTAAGGGGGTATTGTAGGCAGAAGTGGGTATTTCAGCCTCAATTTATCTAATAATTCAGTAATGAGAGAACGTGTACACGTAAATAGGACGATGAAGGACTTAGTTGCGGATTTGAGGCTTATGAAAAGCGTATTGCTTTCTCAATACATGCCGTTCCTCTTCGCTCAGCGACAGGAAATAGGCTTTCCATCCCGGACAGAAATTGATGTGCCATCGCCAAAAACGACCCAACAATGACTTGGGTGAACGGTCGTATCGCCGCCTCAGTGGGCACTGCTGACAGTTATGTTTCTTTTCCAATACTTTATCTATTTATCTTTCGTAAAACTCTCGTGGCAAAAATAAGGATTATTTTCAGTGATCAAGCACACAGTTCATTAAAAAAGAGAGGATTTGCTAAGATTCAGAATAACGACGAGCCATCGACCCCAACGGGAGTCGAACTTCAAGTAACCGCACATGATACAATGTGCGGGTCGAAGTGCCTTCCCAATCCACGACCCCAACGGAGGTCGAACCTTTCTACAGATTATATGGTTCGACCCCGTTGGGGTCGGATGTATAGGAGTCATCTGGCCATCCGCAAGTCTTTGACATTGCGGTTAACGGGGGTGAGACCCTTTTCAGGGTCTGTTTGTTTGCACACCTTCATTCTACATAAACGGCTAAATTCAAATATTAAAAGCGTTTACATATTGCAACGTATTTATCTGTTATGCTCCTATTAAATTGTTCTATATCCTTATACTTTTCAACTAAATCCTTTATCACAGGCGCATTTAAATCGACGTTTAGGGTATATTGAACAAAAGCACGTAGCATCTCATAATTATAATTTACTCAAGTTTCGGATTTAGGTTGAGAGGATAGATTTGGGCATAAAAAAGGCTTTGAGGATTTCCGTATGTCACGGAAATTTAGTAATTTAGAGGTGCCCAAACAACTAATTACAATCACTCAAAGCCATGAGCAAAATTACAAAAATTCCATCGGAGATCCGCAACTTTTTCACGGGAAAACGAATCAATCCCGCATTTTCCAAGTTTATGACCCTCCTTGAGGGGATGAGGATTTCAGACAAAGATCTCGGAGGGAAAAAACGTGAGAACTGTCAGCTTACCAACCTTCAACTTTTCCAGATCATATTGATTCTGCCGTTTATGGCCGTCCCGGGTTTTTCTCATTATGCCGGATCGTCAATCTCGAAACTGTTCGGGGGTAAGAAGGACCTACTCTATTCGTTTATGGCCAAGGACAATATAGACTAGCAACATCATCTGGCACATCGCCTGTCATCTCATCAAGGCCGTGACCATAAGGAAAGACTATCAAAAGAGCCATCTTCCGGCAGTGCTTATTGTGGATGATTCCGACCTGCCGAAGACCGGATTGAGGATGGAGTGTATTGGCAAGATATTCTCGCACGTGTTTCAGCGGTGCATTCTCGGCTACAAGCTGCTGGCCCTGTGCTGGAGCGACGGCCGCTCTCAATTTGTCGTGGACTTCTCGATTCACGGCGAGAGAGGGAAGGTCGATGGCAAGGAACAAGGTCTTACGGCCCGGCAGCGCGAGAGGCGCTACAACCGCAAGCGTGACAGAGACTGCCAGACCGAAAAACGCAAGGAAGAGTATTTCGTATCCAAGCTTGAGCGCCTGAAGAGCATGGTGAAGAGACCATTGGAGGATTGTTCGCCGATATATATGAAGGCGTACACGAGCTCACCGTCGTGGAAAAGATCTGGTCAATCATTATTGATGTAATAGCAATCGTGGCTGAGATTTTTACCATTGACGAGAACGAATTGATGGAGCAAATTATACGGGATAACCGCAGGTTCAAGGCCATGCAACTGATCGCTCAGACTGCATAAAACCTAAATCCGAAACTTGAGTAAAATACATAACTGTAATAATCTACTACTAATCTAAAATAAAGCGATTATAAGCTATCCTTTTCCCTGTGTTTGTTTTAAAGTTTTCACCTATACACTTTTTTATCTTTTCCTGTTCTTTTTCTTTATCCATAACCATTAAATTTTCAAGCAAATCAGCTTCCCATTGTATTTGAAAATCAAGTCCATTAATTTTAGATGGAGTATGGTGGTTGCCTATTATAAAGCATATTCTATCAATATTTTTGTTATAGCCTACCTTTTTTAATATTTCTTTCGCTACTGCTGGTCCTTCCTTTTCTTGATAGACACCATCAATAGAACCGTATTTTTTTTGTGCTTCAACCGCACCAATATCATGTAGTATAGCAGTAATACTGATGAATTCTTTTTCTTCCTCTCCGATATTTTCTCCGTTCATTATATCTTCTGCATTTTTCAAAACTTTAAGAGTATGCTCTATGCCAAAAGGTATTTCTTTGAATACTTCTTTCATCTCTATAATAATTTTTTCTTTAAACATAAATTGCCTCTATTTATTCTTTATAGGTGTTTTAGTTCTATCTATCCATTTTTTTATTGGCCGATACAATCAGCATCATGGGACGGCGCATTTCATCCTGCATCCCCGGAATATCCATCATGTTTTCCGGCGGCTGTGGCTCCACAATCTGATTTATTATAAAACCATTTGAAAGCAGCGTATTTAGATATGTGGTCAGTGTTCTATGATATTTTGTAACCTTTTCTCCCAAAAATACAGCTGTCCGTTTGCCCTCATAATAATAATTATCCACTGGAAAATGCAGTATTTCTCCTTTTTCGTTATAATGCCAGTCTTGTGTTCCATAGGCAGTAAAAACAGGATGTTCAACCGTAAAAACTAGCTTACCACCAGACTTCAGTATTCTATATATCTTTTTTACTAAAATCTCATAATCTGCTACATAGTGAAACGCAAGTGAACTTAATATTACATCAAAACTCTCCTCTGGGAATTCCACATCTTCTATAGCACAGCATTTATATTCAACCTGTGGAAAATGTGTTTTTTCTTTGGCTACCTCGAGCATTTTATGAGAAATATCAACACCTACAACAGAAGAAGCACCGTGTTCCATCGCATAAATACAGTGCCATCCATAGCCGCATCCTAAATCAAGCACACGCTTATCTTTAAAATCCGGCAGCAGCTTTCTCAATGTTTCCCATTCTCCTGCACCGGCTAGTCCCTGCTGTGAGCGACTCATTTGACTGTATTTTTGAAAAAATATATTATCATCATATTTGTTTTCTTTCATCTGAATTCCCCTTGTTTAAAAAGTTATTTATCTCCGTTGCAATTTTCTTCACTTCTTTATAAGGCTTCCCGGTCATATCATAGCATTCAAAAAGTGAAAGACCGAGTAATTCAAAAATATGATTAACCCTTTGGCGTATTTTTCAGGTTTATATTAAAAAGTTTCAAGCAGTTTTATAGCTTTCTTTTCGCCTATTCGAACGTGGTGGAAAGTACGCGAACATAAATTCCCGCGCCCCTATGCGCACGCAGTGCGCTCACGTGCCGAAGGCACATATCGCGCCAGAGGCATATCGCACGCGAATGAAATGTAGCGTATATCGCAAATCCGTGAGGATTTATATCGCTTTAGTTTGTCTGCTTCGTCAGACAAACTAAACTTTCCACGTGGCTGGAGAGGACAGAATGAATGTCATTTGAGTACGTCCGTTCTCGGAAACATATCCACTTCGCTTTTGGCACTATCGGTATACGGGAACATATCCAATCTCTCTCAGGAATGTATACCATACTTTTAAAAGGCAGAATAGCATTTTAACTAATGCTACCCTACCTATAACTAAACATTTACAGTTGCATGTGGCCTATTGTTTTTAGCCGTTAAATATTTTATAACTATTAAATAGCGATACAAATTGTTCGAAACTAATATTGTTTATATCATATATTCTCGCATATTTTAAAGCTTTATTAAATTGATTTTTTGTAAACAGTTTTTCATACTCTTTGTTAACCCATTTCATTACAAAAGTTTCATATTTTTTTCTCTCTTTAAATGCCATTTTTGCTGGCTTTCTTTTTAATACAATTAATGCGCTATCCACTTTAGGTTTTGGATGGAAATAATACCTGGGAATTTTTGCTAATATAGAAATATCTACCTCTGCCATTAACAGCAATGCTAGTGATCTGTTTGTATCTAATAACATTTTAGCAAAACCATATTCTACTATTAAATAACTTATTGTGGCTGAACTTTCAAAAACAATTTTTCGAATTATATTTGTGCTTATGTTGTAAGGTATGCTGCCAAATATTTTATATGGATTGTGGCTAGGAAATGTAAATTTTAGTATATCATCATTTACTATTTGATAGTTAGGATAATTTAAGAGCTTATTACGAGTTACCTCACATAATTTAGAATCAATTTCTATCGCCGTAACAAAATTACATCTCTTTACCAATTCAGCAGTAAAATGACCTTTCCCTGCACCTATTTCAAAGATGTTATCTTTTTCATCTAAACTTATGCAATTCATTATTTTTTCTATGTGATATTTTGAAGTAATAAAATTTTGACTATCTTTTATATTTACTTTGTTCATTATAACCCCTCCTTAATTTATTTCATTAACAAACAGTTTTTATGTTTTCATTTGGATATAGTTTTTTCTTATCTGGTCCTATCATAGGATACACCTCTCTTTCATACTTTTGTAAGCACTCAATTTAGGGCATCCCCCTTCGAAAGGGCACTTTTCAGTGCCCTAAACCGAGTTTTGTTAATTAATTAGTTTTGAATTTAACATTGGCTGGCAGCCAAAGTGATTTTGTCAGGAACCATGTTAACATAATCCCTGCACCCGTTAAAGATATTTTTGAAAAAAGTTCCGATGAAGTTCCAGATAGAACTGCCATGAAGCTTTACCGTTCCTATCACACTGTGATAAGTTGCTGCCATCTCTGCACCGGCATCACTACCATAATGAAGTGAATTGTTGCGTTGAGTGGTCAGCTTTCGAATGGTTCGCTCAGCCAGGTTGTTGTCTATCGGTAATTCACCATCATCCAGGTAAGCAAAGATCTCTTTCCAGAACCGGTTCAGATAATTGAGAGCTTCTTTATAATACCGGCTTCTAAATTCTGAATCCTTTGACTGTTCACTATCTAACAAACTGCGCAGCTCTATTAGGAGTTCCTTCGTTTCCAAGCTTTGCCTTTCTTGAAACCTTTCCTTGGGAGTTAATCCGGCATCATCGTATTTACGCTCCCTCATAAAGAACTCCTTTAAAATTTCGGAAAAGCGTTCTGCAGTCGGTTCACCACCCTGATTGGAAGCCTTGACAAACTTGTTCTTGGCATGAGACATACAAACCTGGTGGACAGTATCTTTAAACCGGGCTGATTTCAGCTCATTGCCGATAAATACATAAGCATTGTATCCGTCGGACATTATACTCTTCAATTCTGCATCGCCCAAAAAGTCTGTAAGTACATCACGACCACGCGAGCCATTCTCATAGAAGAAAATGGCTGTTTTCCGGGCCTTGTTGACCAGAACCCAAATGTAGCACTTCTTATAGTGATCGTATTTACGCACTTTACACCAGGTCTCGTCGCAGTTCACAATCGAATCTTTTTCCAAAGCTATAGACTTCAATACACAAACCAGTTCGTCCAGGTATGTCTTACCTTTCTTAAGCCAGTTGCGCAACGTGTTTTTAGAAATGGTCATGCCCATATCTGTCAGCCATTGGTGAAGAAGACCAAAAGTCACATTCTTTACATAAACTTCATAGGCGATAGCCTGCAGAAATTCAGGAGTGGCCCTAGTGCCTTCAAAACTGGTTACTACATCCGGATGGCCTTCAGAAGGGAAATAGCCCCACTTCGGCTTTTTACCAGGCTCTGCATAATGAACCATCTCAAAACATTCTTCCGTAAGGAAAGTACGGAAACTGAACACCCGTACCATTCTCCTTTCAATGATCCGACCGGGAACCTTTGTCAAATCGGAAGGATGCTCTGTCGCTTCTCCGGCTACCCCCATCGTTTTATAACCGTCAGGGCGATTGGACAAGTCACGGTCTTTCCCGGAAGGCTCTTTTAACTCTTGGGATGGAACATGACCAACCGAATCCGTGCGAAGCGTATCATCGGTTCCATCATAATCATCCTTCTCCTTCCGGCGGTCTGAATCACTTGTTTTAGCTTTAGATTGTATCTTTTGACGTCTATCACCAAAACGTTCCTGATTGGCGTAATCAAGTTTTTCCTGAAGTGATTTTATCTTACGTTCAGCCGATTTGCGAAGTTTATGCTCTTCTGACAACCGATTCTCAAGGTCAACATGTTTCGATTGCATGGATGACATCTGATCCTTCAGTTCTTTCATCTGAGCCATAAAATCCTCCAAAACAAGCCTCATGGCATCACCTGTCAACCTGAGATCCTGATTTTGCTCAGCAAGGTATTGTATGTATCGGTCTTTCTGATCCTCTGCCATACCTGCACTATAATTTATAGGGTTGCGTGAGTAGGTTTCCCGACTCAACAACTCTCGTTTTGTTGTAATTATATCTTGCAGATCGATCATACTTAAACCTTTGACTTACAGCATTAAAGGTAATAAAATAATCGCAAAACCGCAAGTGGATAAATAGATTGATTATCTGATTTTTAATGTTTTAACTATAGGATTCTCAAGAATCAAAACCACGTCCTTCCAGGCAATCCGATAAACAGTATCTGCCCCATTTCGCTCAACTTTCATGAACTGATAACCGGCAACAAACTTCTTTTCAAACAGACTATATGAACGATTATCAAATGAAAACATACGGACTATTCTGCGATTGCGAGACATGACTATAAAGACATCCCCATCTCTGGGTTCCCGGTGAAGCCGTTCACGAATGATAGACAACACACGGCTGTGCTTACAACGCATATCGGTGAAATCACGGACATAATAAAAATGATTCAGACCGGTAACACTCAGCATAACCCCTCCAGTTTCTCTACCATACGAACCAAATCCGGGTAGCTTAAATTCTTTTGGAACAAATGCAAGCCATTGCTGATACGAATCTCAACCCAAATACGAACAGGGTGATCAGTTCTGCCTGGTGATACCGGTTGAGGTTGATCAATGGCACCGGATTGTTCCTCATGACCGATTACAGGAGCACCATCAACCTGGACTTCAACTACTTTTTTCCGGGTATCCCTGTACCATTTCTGAAAGATGTTATAAGGAACTTTGTTCTTAACACAAAACGATTGGAGAGATTCTCCATGAGGCAAAGCCTCGGTCTGGTACTGAAAGTAAAACCTTTCAAGATCTTCACTGCTATACATAAATCCTAAAATTTTTGTTCGCAGCGAAGATAGAGATTTCAATTATGAGCCAATTTTTGACTGCTTACGATAGACAATAATATAGCGGAACGGACGATACGAAAACTGACCACACAGCGCAACAGCATGCTCCACTTCGGCAGTGACGAAGGAGTGGAGATGGCTGCTGCATACCATAGTGTCATCAGTACCGTGAAGCTTCATGGTATGTCTTCGTGGCACTTCCTTGGTGAATTTTTCCAAAAAATATTCAGCGGTTGCCGTGATTTTCTAAGCCTGACCCCTCTGAATATCGGGTTGGCATACTCTAAATGTTAAAACAATCATTGAATTTTTAACGTACATCCTGTTGGGCACTGGCAAGGTGCCCTAAAACAGGGGTGTGCCCTAAATTGAGTACATACTTGTCTATCGGATAATTCCCGTCTTTTTGATAGGCAAAGATCCCGTTCCAGAACTTCTTCAGGTAGTTCAACGCTTCCGTCAAGTAGGGACTTCGATCTGTTTCCTCCTTGGCAAGTTCCGCATCGAGATTAGATCTCAGCCTTATCATTATCTCTTTCGTTTCCAAGCTTTGCCGTCGTTTGCCACGCTCCGTAGGACTTATACCCTCCTCGTCATACCTATCCTCCAACTTGTAGAAGAGACTCAGGTCATCATGGAACGGAAGGGCCGCCTCGTCACCGCCAGGATTCGCCGCCTTGGCAAATTTCGCCATCGCATGAGCCATGCAAATCTGGTGTTCGGTATCCTTGAACTGGGTGGATTTGAGTTCATCACCTATAAATACATAGGCATTATAACCATCCGTCATGATGCTCTTCAATTCGGCATCACCCAGGAAGTTGGTGAGGACTTCGCGGCCTCTTGAACCATCCTCATAGAAGAAGATGGCGATCTTTTCCGCCTTGTTCACCAATACCCATATATAGCATTTCTTATAGTGGTCATACTTGCGGACCTTGCACCAGGTCTCGTCACAGTTCACTATGGAGTCTTTCTCCAAGGCTATCGACTTCAGCACCACAATCAGCTGGTCCAGATACTTCTTGCCTTTCTTAAGCCAATTATGGAGGGTGTTCTCGGATATGGTCATTCCCAGGTCGGTAAGCCACTGATGAAGAAGGCCGAAGGTCACGTTCTTGACATATACCTCATAGGCGATGGCCTGCAAAAACTCAGGTGTGGCTTTGGTACCCTCGAACTTGGTCACTACCTGAGGATGGCCATCCTTCGGGAAATAACCCCATCTGGGCTTCTTGCCCGGCTCAACGTAATGTACCATCTCGAACTGCTCCTCTACAAGGCACATCTTAAAACTGAACACCTTGACTGGCTTACGCTCTATAATCCTGCCGGGAACCTTGGAATCGTCCGTGGGATGGAAGACGGGAGCGCCTTCTACTGACATGGTGTCGTACTTTTCGGGACGCTTCGAGAGGTCACGCTCCTTCTTCTCTTCCGTAGGATGTCCTGCTGTCGGATGCTCCTGGACGGAATGGGTAGAAACTGTCTCATCAGTACCGTCAAACTTATCCTTCTCATCTTCACGGTCGGCAGCATCATCCTTCTTCTCGTCCTTACGGGCTTTCTGACGCTTGTCACCAAACCTGTTCTTCTGGGCGTACTTCAGCTGCTGGTCCAGCTTCCGTGCTTTGGCTTCAGCGGCTTTGCGCTTGCTCCTTTCGGAAGAGAGCTCGCTTCTTATCTCGGCCATCTCCTTCCGGAGATTGGCCAGACTCTCAGCGACACCGTCATGGATGGACTGGAATTCCTCCACAGCCAGCTTCATGGCACGAAGCTCCAGGTCCTTCTCTTCCTGCTGCTCTATCAGGTAACGGATATAACGGTCTTTCTGATCACTGGGCATATCTGCACTGTAATTTATGGGAGAGCGTGAGATGGTTTCCCGTCTCAGCAGCTCCCGTTTTGAGTCGATTATATGTTGCAGTTCGTTTGCCATTATATCCTTGATTTTCAGATACAAAGATACAACTTTTTAATAAAATGGACAAACAAATATACAACATAATTATTTGACTTTCAATTCTTTAACTATAGGATTCTCCAACAGGAGGACTACATCTTTCCAGTCTATCCGATAGGCTTTCTCTTCTCCGTTTCTTGTCACTTTCATGAACTGATAGCCAGATACAAACTTCTTCTCGAACAGGCTGTAGGAACGGTGGTCATAGGTGAACATGCGGACTATACGACGGTCTTTAGACATGACTATGAACACGTCGCCGTCATCCGGCTCGCGACGGAGCTGCTCACGGATTATCGAAAGGACTCTGGAATGCTTGCATCGCATATCAGTAAATCCAGGGATGTAATAGAAACGGTTGATTCCTGTTACGCTCAGCATAGCACCTCCAACTTTTCTATCAACAGACGAAGTTCCCGATAACTCAGGTTCTTTTGAGATAGGCGCAAGCCGTTGCTCATGGCTATATCCACCATGATACGAAGTGCAGCCGGAGACTGAGGAGGGGGAGCATCCGGGACTGAGGAATCCGGACTGGATTCCGAGGAAGGGCGACCATCCACAGAAACCTCCACTATTCGTTTGCGGATATCTTTGTACCATTTGGAAAAGATGTTGTAAGGTACGTTGTTGCGCTTGCAAAACGACTGAACTGACTCACCTGAAGGTAATGCCTCAGTCTGATACTGAAAATAAAATCGTTCTAAATCTTCGTTGCTGTACATATTGTGCTGATTAAAATTTTCAGCGACAAAGTTACAAACAACGATTTTGAGCCCTAAATTGAGTGCTTACCCTATTATCGACCAGACACTTGGTCAGAGATGCCGCAGTATCATCGGATACCAGTACAGCGAAATTATTCGTTCTCTGATGAGCGTATACTTCTGTGGCGGTTCATGCGTGGAGGATGTAACATCGCATCTGATGCGTCATCTCTCGTATCATCCGACCTTGCGCACATGCAGCTCTGATACCATCCTCAGAGCCATCAAGGAACTGACACAGGAAAACATCTCATATACTTCCGATAAGGGCAAGACCTATGATTTCAATACGGCAGACAAGCTCAACGCCTTGCTTATAAAAGCCTTGGTTTCCACTGGTGAACTGAATGAGGTGGAAACCTACGATGTTGATTTCGACCATCAGTTCCTTGAAACAGAGAAGTATGATGCAAAACCGACATACAAGAAGTTCCTCGGCTACAGACCTGGCGTATATGTCATCGGTGACATGATTGTCTATGTCGAGAACAGCGATGGCAACACAAATGTGCGCTTTTATCAGGCTGAGACCCACAAGAGATTCTTTGCCCTACTGGAAGCCAACAGCATCCGTGTGAATCGCTTCAGAGCCGACTGTGGTTCGTGCTCGAAGGAAATTGTCAGTGAGATAGAGAAGCATTGCACGCACTTCTACATCCGCGCCAACAGATGCAGTTCGCTCTACGATGACTTGTTTTCACTGAGGGGATGGAAGACGGAGGAAATCAACGGCATCCAGTTTGAACTCAATTCCATTCTTGTTGAGAAATGGGAAGGCAAGTGCTATCGTCTTGTCATTCAGAGACAAAAGCGCATGGATGGAGAGCTTGACTTGTGGGAAGGTGAATACACCTACAGATCCATTCTTACCAACGATTATGACTCATCAACAAGAGACATCGTCGAATTTTACAACAAGCGTGGGGGCAAAGAGCGTATATTCGATGATATGAACAACGGATTCGGCTGGAACAGGCTCCCCAAGTCGTTCATGTCAGAGAACACTGTATTCCTTCTGCTTACGGCATTGATACACAATTTCTATAAGACCATCATTAGCAAGCTTGACACCAAGGCTTTCGGGCTCAAGGAAACGAGTCGCATAAAGGCTTTTGTCTTCAGCTTCATCTCCGTACCTGCCAAGTGGATCATGACAGCAAGGCAATACGTGCTGAATATCTATACTGAAAACCGGGCTTATGCAAGACCTTTCAAAACTGGATTCGGATAAAGTCCGTTCCTTATGGTTTTAATCTGCGTATTGCCTCAAGTCGCATTGTGGGGTAAGGGGAAGGTATGCACAAATCGGACAAAATTCACGCTCATACTATCATGATGCATAGTGTTCAAGCTCTTTACTGCAATTGAGATTGCCATTGAGATTGCTTGCGGATTTTAGGATATATAGGGGCATGTTCTTCAACTCCCGGACAATCCTCTCTACGGTTGCATCATCCACAGTACCACGCATCTGTCCCACGCAGAGGGCAAGCAGCATCAGCACCGTTACCTGTCCTGTAAAAGCCTTGGTAGAAGCCACACCTATCTCAGGTCCTACATGGATGTATGTCCCGGAATCCGTATTTCTTGGGATAGAGGCACCCACGACGTTGCAGATGCCATACACAAAAGCCCCCTTGCTCCGTGCCAACTGTATGGCGGCAACGGTTCCGAGCGGTCATACTTCCTTTGTAACTCCATACACTTCTCAAAGGAGAAGTCGGATGCCTCAAAAAGAGGCTGGATAAGGTGGGCGCATTCGTTCAGCAGTCCCTTGACGATGTGGATGTTCATCTCGTGGCAGTTTCGGCAAATTGCACTGTTGCAGTTGATATACCGATGACTGTTGATGAAGTCATCCACATAGCGGTCATACCGCTTGCCATTCAAAATCACATCCTGAAGATAGAGTTCTCTCGCTTCTAAGAGTAACTCAAACAATTCTTCTGCTACATCCTGTTCGGTAGCGAAGTGGGTCAGGTGTTGCTTCTCTTCAAAAAAAGAGAAGACTTTTTAATTTGTTTTTGCATACTAAATTACTTATTTATAAGTTTATGACGACTGAAATATAAAAATTACACAACATGGTTCAGTATTAGGTTATAATTCTTGTAAAGTTACATTCCTCCTCCCAACGCATGGTAAAGTTTAATTATACTTTGTATGCGTTCAAAACGAGTTTGTAACTGTTGCACTTCCGCTTCGAGAAGAGACTGTTTGGCGGTCAGCACTTCCAGATAGGTGGTATTGGAATGACGCATCAGCGATTCTGTCTTTCGCACAGCGTCGCATAATGTTTCAACCTGCCGAGCATTGATTTCAATTTGCGATTTTGCCGTCTGCCATGCGGTCAGAGCATCGTTCACTTCCTTTCCTGCGTTCAGTAATGATTGCCGGAACAACAGTTTGGCTTCTTCCTGACGGCTTTTGGCTATCTTCAAGTTGGCGATGTTTACGCCCCGGTTGAATAACGGCTGTGTCAGGGAACCGATGGCATTAAGTAACCATTGTCCGGGATTTACGATTACGCCACCGCCGTTATTAGTCCATCCAAGAATTCCCGAGAGGGTAATATTGGGATAGAAGGCGGCACGGGCCGCATTGGTGGCGTAGAATGCTTGCGCCAGTTCCATTTCAGCCTGACGCACGTCGGGACGGTTGGAAAGCAGTTGCAAAGGGACTCCGATCGAGACAGTATCGGGGAAAGCAGCCTCGGCCAGATCACTTCGTCCAATCGAGTGTGACGGCATGGCAAGTATCGCAGACAGGGCGTTTTCTGTTTCGGAAATACTCTTGCGTATGGATAACAGGGATGCTTCGAGTCGCATCACGTTCGCCTTTGCCTGCAATACGCCAGCCTCGTTTGATTTCCCCACTTTTTTCAACGCTTCAAGAGTGCGTACGGTAGTCCGCCAGTTCTCCAAAGTCCGGTTACTTATTGTCATTTGTGCGTCAAGCATGGCAAGGGTGTAGTAACTGTCTGCAATAGTGGCGACAAGCTGTGTCTGTACGGCCTGCCGGTAGGCACGGCTTCCTTGTAATGCGGCGGCTGCGCCACGCTTTGCCGCCGTAAGTTTGCCGAAGATGTCCAGTTCCCAGCTTGCCGACGCTCCCACATTATATGTCTTTGCCGTTGCTCCGTCATGTTTATTGGCATTACCTTCGGCAGTCAGTCCCAGTGATGGAAGATATGATAGTCTGGCAGTCATCAGGACGGCTTCTGCCGCTTCCACGCGTAACCGTGCCACATTGAGGTCTGCGTTCCGTTCAAGTCCGGTTTCAATCAAGGACTGGAGTTTCGGGTCGGTAAACATTTCCCGCCACGACAGGGACGCGATGGTCATTGTATCAATGTCCGCCGGCATGTCCCGATACAGATTCTCCGTTGAGAGGTCAGGGCGATGATACCGGCTGTATGTGCCACAGCCGGCAAGCATCCATCCCGACAATATGATATATATTACTGTCTTCTTCATTTAATTATGCTTAACACGTTCTTGGATATATTGGAATACAATAAACAATGACGGCACAAGGAACAACAGAGCCAAAGTACCTACAATCATTCCACCGATTACACCTGTGGCAAGCGAACGGCTGCCGTTGGCACCCACTCCGTGCGCCATCATCAGCGGGACAAGACCGAACACCATGGACAACACAGTCATCAATATGGGGCGCAGGCGGACTTTTGCCGCACTGTATGCCGCCTGTGCCAGCGTCATGCCTTCCGACCGCCGTTTACCGGCGTATTCGGTAAGCAGGATCGCTGTCTTGGCAAGCAGGCCTATAATCATGATAAGTCCGGTCTGCATGTAGATGTTGTTCTCCAGACCGAAGAGCCACGCAAACAGGAAACTGCCCATCAGTCCGCAAGGCACCGACAACAGAACCGCGAAGGGTATGAACACGCTCTCATACAAGGCGCACAGAATCAGATAGACCAGAACCATGCAGAGCAGGAATATAAGCGTGGCATTGTTGGTCGTCTTGCTTTCCTCACGCGAAATGCCGCCAAACTCGTATGTGTAATTTGACGGAAGCACTTCACGTGCCGTCTCGCCGATGGCTTCGAGCACCTGCCCCGAACTGTAGCCCTGAGCCGGAGACCCGCTAATCGAGATGGCGTTGAACAGGTTGAAACGGGTGAGGTCTGACGGGCCGTTGGTCTTGGTCAGGCGCACGAACCGGCTCAAAGGCGACATGCCGCCATCGGTGGCACGCACATACATGTGGTGCAGGGATTCCGCATTCACACGATATTCCGCCGGAGCCTGCATGGTCACATGGTAGAGCTTGGAGAACCGGTTGAAGTCGGAAACATATTGTCCGGTATAATAGCCCGACAATGTGGAAAGCACATCTGCGGGCGACACACCCGACTGTTCGCATTTGGCGGCATCGATATCCACCCAGTATTGCGGATAATCCGTGGCAAAGGAGGAATAGACTTCGCCGATTTCGGGTCGCTGCGACAAGGCTTCGACAAACTTGTCTGCCTCTTCCTTGAAGGCGGCGATGTTTCCGCCCGCCTTGTCCTGCAAATAAAGCTCGAAACCGTTTCCCATGCCGTACCCGGCAATCATCGGAGGCGACATGGCGAACACCGTGGCATCGGGAATATCCGAAGTGGCGGCATAAATCTTTCCGATGACATCATTGACCGACTGCCCCTCTCCCTTACGCTGCTCCCAGTCTTTGAGTGTCACGAAATACATCGCCTGCGAGGGACCGGAACCGCTGAAAGAGAAACCGGCGACCGCACCGCTGTATTCAATCTCGCCGATGCTGTCGAGACGGCTGTTGATACGCTCCATCACCTTACTTGTCTGAGCCATGGATGTGCCGGGCTTCGTGTTCATGCTCACCATGACCGTCCCGGTGTCCTCTTCGGGAATAAGTCCCGTCTTTGTGACATTGACCAGCAGCACCAGCAACCCGAAAGAAATGCCTATGATGCTCCACAACAGCCATCGGCGATGGATAATGAACATCACTCCACGTACATAGCGTCGGCTCAGACTGTCGAAGACGGCATTGAACGCTTTACGGAAACGGGCTGCAAAATTGTTCTTAGTGTTGCCCTGCTCATCGATATAGGGTTTCAGCAGCAGCGCGCAAAGTGCCGGTGAGAGTGTGAAGGCATTGACTGCCGAGATTCCCACGGCAACAGCCATCGTGATACCGAACTGCGTGTAGAACGCTCCCGAAGTCCCGCCCATCATGGCTACGGGGAAAAACACTGCCATAAAGATTATGGTAGAGGTCAGGATAGCCGACGAAACGCCTTTCATGGCATCATCAGCCGCGAGAACTGCTGATTGATAGCCCTCATCGAACTTCGCCTGCACCGCTTCCACCACCACAATGGCATCATCGACCACGGTTCCGATGGCAAGCACAAGCGCGAACAGGGTGAGCAGGTTGATGGAGAATCCAATCATGGACATCACGGCAAATGTGCCGATGATGGAAACGAAGATGGATATGGTAGGGATAAGCGTTGACTTGATGTCCTGCAAGAACACATACACCACCACGATGACCAGAAGTATCGCTTCCAATAAGGTGCGGAGGACAGAGTGGATGGAGGCATACAGGAACTTGTTGGTATCGGTAAGCACCACGAATTCCGTCCCTTCGGGCAAGTCCCGGCTAAGGTCGTCAAGCACTTCGTGAATCTCCTTGATGGTGCTTGAAGCATTGGACCCGGCTTTCTGGTTGATGAGCATCATGGCTGCCGGATGCCCGTTCACTTCGGAGGAATAGTTGTAGTATTCATCGCCCAGTTCCACATCGGCAACCTCCTTCAGCCGAAGCACATTGCCGCCCGGCAGTGACTTGATGACCAACTCACCGAACTCTTCCGCGCCGGACAAGCGTCCGCGGTATTTCATCGTGTATTCATTGGCGGTAGGATGATTGGCACCGAAGGAGCCGGTGGCGGCCTCGATGTTCTGTCGTGCGAGTACGGTGGATATGTCATCGGGGATAAGCCCGTATTGCGCCATCTTGTCGGGACGCAGCCAAAGTCGCATGCTGTAGTTGGAACCGAACAACTGTGCCTTTCCCACGCCGCTGATACGTTTCAGCCTCGGCTCGACATTGATTTTCACGTAATTGTTCAGGAAGGTCTGGTCGAAGCGGTCATCGGGCGAATAGAGCGCGAAAGTCATCAGTTCGGCATTCTGCTGCTTTTCAGTGGTGACACCGGTCTTGGTGGCTTCCGCCGGAAGTTGGCTCAGTGCGCCGTTCACGCGGTTCTGCACGTTTACCGCCGCCATGTCCGCGTTGGTTCCCTGTTTGAAATAGATGTTGATGGAAGCATCTCCCGTATTCGATGCCGTGGAAGTCATATAGGTCATGTCTTCCACTCCGTTGATGGCTTCTTCCAGAGGGGTTATCACTGCCTTCTGCACGGTTTCAGCGTTTGCTCCCGGATAAGTTGCGAATACGTTGATGGTCGGAGGTGCGATGTCGGGGTATTGTTCCACCGGCAAGGAAAACATGGAAATCATGCCCAACAGTACAATCACCACCGAGATAACGCCCGAAAACACCGGGCGGTCTATAAAAAATCGCAGGTTCATTTCGTTTCGTTTTTAGGGGTTATGCTCATGCCTTCTCTCACCAGTCCCACGCCTTCGGCGACAATGGTGTCACCGACCGAAAGACCTTCTTTTACGATAAACCGGTTGCCGTCGTTCAGGCGGTCCACCGTGAGATAGGCGGCTTCCGCCTGTCCGTTTTTCAGACGGTAAGCGATAATCTTGTCCTGCAGTTCCACGGTGGCGGTCATGGGAATGGTTACGGCCTCCGTTTTCGGGTTTTGAAGGATGACATTGCCGATGCTGCCACTCAACAGTTCGCGGTCGGGATTGGGGAACAGGGCTTTGATTTGTACCGTTCCGGTAACAGGATCCACCACGCCGCTTACGGTTTCAATACGTCCTTTCGCCTTGTACAGGCTGCCGTCGTTGAGTTGCAGGCCCACTTCCGGCATCCCGGCTATCATGCTGTCAATCGAGCCATAGCGAGCCAAATATCGCCGTAGCATATTCTCCGAAATGGAGAAATAGGCATACATCTCCGCATTGTCGGACACGACCGTGAAAGGCTGTGCCATATTGGGACCGACAAGCGCACCGATGCGATAGGGCAATGTGCCTACTACTCCGTTGCTCGGGCTTTTGATTTCCGTATAGGAGAGATTGTTGCGTGCATCCGATTCTTGTGCCTTTGCCTGTTCGAGTTCAGCACACGCCACTGCCAGTTGGTTCCGGGCGAGAGAAAGCTCGTAGTCGGATATGACCTTCTCGTCAAACAATGCCTGCTTGCCCCGCAGCTCGATTCTTGCCGTTTCCACTTTTGCCTGTGCCGCGCTGACATTGGCCTGCGCCGTGCGTAATGCCGCCCGATAGGGCACTTGGTCAATTACAGCCAATACTTGACCGGTCTTCACCCGTTCACCCTCTTTCACTTTCAGACGGATAATGCGCCCGGATATTTGCGGCAGGATGTCCACATCCTGCCGTCCGCGTATGGCGGCGGAATAGGACTCGGAGATTTCCACCGGACTTGCCGCGACCTTTATGACCCGATAACTCTGCACCGCATCCTGCTTGCCGTCCGCCTGCCTGCATCCGGTCGGCAGGAACAGCATGAGAGCAAATGCGGCGAAATTCGTGATAATGAATTGCTTGTTCATATTTTCTTCTTGTTTTGTATTAATTCATAATAGGTTTGGTGTGTCACCACTGACGGATGGTATTCCACTCTTTTTCGAGAATGGCATAAACACAGGTATCTTCATATTTTGGGGAGCCGTCAGGATTGTTTACGAATGTCACAAACTCTTTGAAACATCCTTCGCGGCGCATACCAAGACGTTCGCATAAGCGTTTGGAGCGGATATTGTCATCTTCCACAAATCCATAGATACGCCGTGCGCCCGCCTCTCGGAAAAGATAATCCAACAATCCGGCTGCCGCTTCACAAGCGAATCCTTTGCCTTCAAAACGTTTGTTGAAATGCCACCCCACATTATAAGTGTCTTCATTCTCACGCAAAGCGAACACGTCACCGATAATAAAGTCATCTTTTTTCAGACTCACCGCATAGCGCAGCATGTCTTTCGGGGAATACTGCATATATGCCCATGCCGCCTCTCTGGAACAAAGGCGGTCTCCGGCAAAGCAATTCACACGCGGATGGGAAAGATACTCCAACAACCCTTCGGCATCCTTCTGTTTGAAATTTCGAATGATAATTCGTTCGGTTTCGATATATATTTCCTTGTAATAATAAAATGGTATGAGTACGCCCAAAGTAGCGAAGGCAAGCATGGCATAGAGATACTGGTGGAACCAGATGAAGGTCATCCCGTAGAACAGGAAGGCAATGCTGCACAGCCCAGAGGCCAGTCCGTCGATGCCGTCGATGAGGTTGATGGCATTGATGATGAAAACCGTAACGAAAACGGTGAGAGGGATGCTAATCCACGACGGCATGGAATGGATGAACAGCATTCCGTGAAGGTCGGACAGTTCCACTCCGCCAGCCACCAGCATGATGCCGCAGACTATCTGGATAAAGAACTTGGCACGGTAGCGCACACCGATAAGGTCATCGGCAATGCCGACAAGGTACAACATGATGATGGCGCAGAAGGCGTATGCCAATGGCAACGCTTCTGCGCCTATTTCCTTAAGCAGCTCATCATGTCCGGTTGAGACATTGACCGCCAAAAGCAGGACAAAGGAGAAGAACACTACGGGCTTGAAGGCCATACCGCCAAGGCGAGGCACTACACACTGATGTATCTTCCGCTCGTCCGGCTCGTCGAACAGTCGCCTGCGGAAGGCGATGAGCAGAATCTGCGGTATCACGATTCCTGCGAAAAACACGCACAGGAAGAATACCGACAGGATGTTGACAATCCAAATTAAACTCATTCTCTATCTAACTTTAATAGGCCGTTTGTGTCGGTCTGTCCTGTACTAATCCCTCTGTATCAATCAATTCGGGGGGGGGTAATTCGTGTTTCCATAATCTCAGTCTATGATTTGAATATATTCCGGCTTCACCTCAGCTGAAACCGCCAGTAGGTCGGGAATAATGACGACAAGCTGCCGACCTCTCTTTTTTGCCACTTTTATGAAGTAGCCCTCCACCTGGTCGAACGGTCCGCCATGTACCCTTACTCTTTTACCTTTTTCAATGTTGATTTTATCTTTTTCCTTGTTGATTTCGCTGATTTTGTAGAAGTGTACCTCTTCATCTGCCTGCTTGCACACCTTGATGAAGTTGGTCATGTCTTCATCAGGTACAGTCAGATAGACAAGTTCTCCGCCACTTTTCCATGTGACAAACTGTAGGTCGTAATAATAATTGTGTTTGAAATCAACAATCTTCTGATGACTTGCATGCACAAACACCAGACTATGGATGACGGGTACCATGAAAAAGACTTTCTTGCCCTTGACAGTGCGAAGGACTTTCTGCTTGGGTATGAAATACTCTAAGCCATACGTTTCATTAGAGAGCCGATCTTCGGCAGTATTCTCGTTCTTGTAGGCCCGCATGACATACCACAGTATCTTATCCTTGTCCAATACATTCACCATACTGTTTTGACATGTGTTTTTTGAGAAAAGAACGTACTCATGGTTCATCCCGATATGCGTATCGGTCTGTATATCAGCAACTTTCTATGTGTTTCAACTACAATAGTCATCTATTCTCATCTTTCTGAGTCCACCCCCTGCAAAGCCCCTCTTTACGACATAAAAATTCGGTCGGAAAAGGTATGCAAAAGATGTTTCTCTCTTTAAGAGAAATATCGTTTTGCTAAACAGTTGATATTGAGGTATCATTTTATCGTAAAAGACATATTTGCTCAACAATTGCTTGACGGAAATCAACAAATTTTAGCATTTTTGTAAAAAAGTCGCTATATAATTTGGTGAATTGGAGTTATTTTCATATTTTTGCATCCCGAAGAGTTTCTCTTAAAGAGAGAAACACCTTTTTGCTCAACAATCCCCGACTTTTTTATTATAGTTGCGGTATCACACCGCAATACAATAGTTATAAATATTGAAATAAAGGTGCAGTGAGACGCTGCACCTCCTAAAGAGAATTGATGATGAGATTGTTGGCGTTGTCAACGACAGAGGTGTCCAATGAGGAGAGGTATATCTGTGTGGTTTTCTCGGAGTCATGCCCCAATGCCTCGCTGATAGTAGATACGGGCACGTTCTTGCTCTTGGCTATGCTTGCCCAGGAGTGGCGGGCTACGTAGGTGGTCAGGGGTACGGACAGGCCTATCATTTCTCCGATTTTCTTCAACTGCTTGGTGATACGGCTATAGGCATTCTTGTACTGTCTCCAGAATATGGCTCCCTCTCCTTTTGCTATAGGGAGCAGGTAGGGAGAATCATCTGTTTTGTACTTCGCCACTATCTCCTGCATGGCAGGTTCCCATTTGATGTGCAACTGTTGTGAGGTCTTCTGACGGCGGTAAATGAGCGTACTGCCATGCAGATTGCTTGGTGTAAGTTGTGCCATATCGATGAACGACATCCCACGGGTATAGAAACTGAACAGGAACATATCCCTTGCAAGCTCCAAACGGGGGTTCAGACTCAAGTCCAGCTCTTTCAGTTGCTTGATGATTTCCAAGGGGAGTGCCCGCTTGACGGTCTTGTCGATGCCGGTATATACATGCTTGAACGGTGAGGAAGAGATGACCAGTCCGTCATCTACGGCATGATTGTAGATGGTGCGCAGGTTGCGGATGTAGAAAGAGGTGGTGTTGCGGCACAGTCCGCTGTCTTTCAGCCACTGTTCATAGCCTTGTATCGTTGTCCCATCGACTTCCTCCAATGGCACATCGCCTCCTTTCAGGTAACGCTGGAGGCTGTTGAGGGTGGTTTTGTACCTTGCTACCATCCGCTTCTTGCCGATGCGTCTCAGTTTTTCGTTCAACTCCAGCGTATAGCCGATAATGCCATGTAATTCTTTTCCCTCATGGAAGTTGTCAACGACGGTGTCTGCTGTATATGACTGCCCTTCCTTGTCCAACCGTGCAATGACCAACAGCAGTTTCTTCCTGTCAGCATCCAATGTATCTTTCAAGGAAAGAAGATAGGCTTGACGTTGTGGAGTGACGGAAGTTGGCAAAATGATGTTTGAATGGTCCGCATCCCACTCTGAGGAATAGATTCTGTACTCTGTATGGATCTGACGTGCCACACGATTGTGTATCACCTGATAATACAGGCGACCCTCTTTCTCTTGAACAGATGATGTTCTGAACTTTAATTTGATGGATGCCATAATGCTCTGACTTTAACATTGAAATTGCAATTATTACCTTTATATATAATATAAGTGACAGACAAACAGGTATAGGAGGGATGGTGCCTCACCGCTCGGCATACAACAGCTGATATTCCACCCACCTCCGTTTCCTAATGGATGCCACTGCTTTTCCCCTCCATTTGCAATAGCTCAGATAGAGTGGCAGGATGTCCCTGTCGCCACGTTCCAATCGGGTGAGCAGGGACGCTTTCGGGTATCGTCCATTGCCTAACAACTTGGCTGGTCCAATCTGGTACGAGAGGGTGGCAAGCAGATAAGCATCCCTGCCATAACGGGCATATAGGCGCAGGTGCCGGAGGAGGTCTGTCCGTAACAGCAAATCTGCACGCTGACGTGTCAGTGTTTTCGGGAAACGCTCTCCCTTCTGTAGCTGGTGACCATAGCCCACATAGCCCGGTGTGGTCTTTGGGTCGTGCCAACCCTCGAAGTGTTTGGTAATGGCTACCATCCGTTCAAACAGTGCCCTGTCAATGGTTTGGCTTTGACAGGGCACGCTACAGATGGCCAACATGCTCAATAGTACGATGATGTATCTTCTCATTACATTATTTTATATAGGAGGTGCGATGTCTCACCGCACTCTAATCAATATCACTACATCATAGTGCGGAACTGCTGAATCTCTTTAATCATGGCTTTCACGTCCTCCCCAACCTGAACGAAGTTCTTGTAGAGGATGCGCTCTCGCTCTTCTTTCGACTTGAACTTATAGAACTTAGGGAGAGGGACATACTCCGATTCCTCCTTCTTTATTTCCGTCATATCGAAGTCGGTCTTGCAGTAGAACTTGGATGTCTTGAACTCCTCGCTCTCCTGGATGTTCATGCTTCCGTTCATCCCGGTCTTGGTGACTACGAAGTCACGGGCGGTCTGTCCACATATCCAACCTGTGGGCATATCGGAGATTTTGCTTGCAGGCACCAGGCTGTCCATATTCTCATTGAGGTTGATGGAGGTCTTGTCACGGTCGATGGTCACGCCCTTTTTGAGTTGCACTACTTTACCGAAGATGTCACTCGACAGCCATTCGAGGGTTTCCTTGGCTCTTGCCGAACCGCTCACCACATTGCCCACGGTGGTGATGATTTTCTGCATACCCACCTTGCCATAATCGGCTTCCAACTGCGGAAGTTCCTGAAAGCCAAGTGCCACGCTCACCTTGTTGCTTCGGGCTGTGCCTATCAGTCGGTCTATCTTGTGGAAATACAAGGTCGGCAACTCATCGACGATGATGCTGACAGGAACGTTCTTGCCCTGTCCTGTATTCACCCTCGTTACAAGGCGGTTGAGAATCAAGGCATTCAGTGCACCGATGATGCTCTCCATCTCGGGGTCGTTGGCAATGAGCAGATAACTTGGATTCTTCGGGTCACTGACCTTCAGGTCGAAGTCATCGCCGTCCTTGTGGAATATCCAGTAAGATTCCTTGGTGGCGAGACGGGAGGTATAGACACGTAGCGTGCCAATCATACCTTCCAACTGCTCCATGGCTTTGTTGGCAAAGGCAGTCTGGAACGGGCCAAGCAAGGGGGCTACCTCGTTGTCGGTCTGAAGTACCTCGAAGATGGTCTGATAACTCTCATTGAGGAACGATAGGATATGTGGCATGTCGCTGTACTTGCCCAACCAATAAGCGGGCTGCACCTCCGCGCCCGAATGGTCGAACACCCGTCCTGTGGGTATCAGCCTTTTCGTCTTTGGGTCTTCACGCCGCTCGGCAATCAGCATCTTTCCGTCCTTGTCGTAGGGCTCCTTGCCGTAGTTGCAGAAGAAATAGATGCAGGCGGCAAGGAAGTTGACGGCAGAGGTCTGGAAGAACTGGTCGCTGCCACCGCCGCCTTCCTTCTTGCCTTTTTGCAGGGATTCAAGCAGGGTCTCGGCGGTCTCGCTCGCTGCGGCAAGGTTGTTGATGTACTTCAACTGGATGGGGTTCACACGGCGCGAATACTCCACATCCACAAAGTTGATGATGTTGAACTTCATGCCATGGGGCATCTTGCTGTCCTTGGCATTCTTGTTCTTCAAGTAATGATAGTAGAGTTTGGTGGCGAGAGTGGGAAACTTATAGTCGTACACCACCATGGCAAAGCCCTTCTCGCTGTGCTGCCTGATAAACGGCTCGATGATGGAGAAGGTCTTACCAGAACCAGGAGTACCCACAACCCATGTGCCACGGAACGGATTGACGATGTTCACCCATCCCTTGCGGAACTTGCCCTTGTAATAATAGCGCATAGGGATGTTCACGCTGTACTTGTTCTCCTGCAACTCCCTGCATTGCTCAAAGCTCTCATTCTCGAAGTTGAAGCGGTCTTTCAGCAGCCCTTCCTTCAGGAACTTAGAGATATTGTCGAGGGCGATATGCACCAATACGACACCGACGATGGAAGTGAGCATATAGAGCCAAGTGTTCAAACGGAGGGTATAGAAACAGGGCATTATCGAATGACCGAACAGCCATACGGACTGCACAATCAGCAGCACTCCCGACAGCAGCGGATAGAGCACCTGCCTGCGAGCGTCAAACTCCAGATGCTTCTTGTTGCGCGTTCCCACACAGGTGATACATATCAGCAGGAACGTAGCCACCTTGCTATACACGAGGTTGC
>ENA-OYYF01000252-OYYF01000252.1-human-gut-metagenome-genome-assembly--contig:-NODE-252-length-27411-cov-13.623849_pt1 | contig 27411 bp, 20 predicted proteins | sample MGYA00243246_ERZ653441 | MGnify/ENA primary metagenome ERZ653441 (study PRJEB26926, sample SAMN06165054) | human gut metagenome | biome: ENVO:00009003; feature: ENVO:2100002; material: ENVO:00002003...
GCAGTAAATAAAAAATCCACTTAAGAAGGTAGGTGTTACATGTCCGAGCTTAATGAAAAGTTAGCCACAGCCTGGGAAGGTTTTACCAAAGGTGACTGGCAGAATGAAGTAAACGTCCGTGACTTCATTCAGAAAAACTACACTCCGTACGAGGGTGACGAGTCCTTCCTGGCTGGCGCTACTGAAGCGACCACCACCCTGTGGGACAAAGTAATGGAAGGCGTTAAACTGGAAAACCGCACTCACGCGCCAGTTGACTTTGACACCGCTGTTGCTTCCACCATCACCTCTCACGACGCTGGCTACATCAACAAGCAGCTTGAGAAAATCGTTGGTCTGCAGACTGAAGCTCCGCTGAAACGTGCTCTTATCCCGTTCGGTGGTATCAAAATGATCGAAGGTTCCTGCAAAGCGTACAACCGCGAACTGGATCCGATGATCAAAAAAATCTTCACTGAATACCGTAAAACTCACAACCAGGGCGTGTTCGACGTTTACACTCCGGACATCCTGCGTTGCCGTAAATCTGGTGTTCTGACCGGTCTGCCAGATGCATATGGCCGTGGCCGTATCATCGGTGACTACCGTCGCGTTGCGCTGTACGGTATCGACTACCTGATGAAAGACAAACTGGCACAGTTCACTTCTCTGCAGGCTGATCTGGAAAACGGCGTAAACCTGGAACAGACTATCCGTCTGCGCGAAGAAATCGCTGAACAGCACCGCGCTCTGGGTCAGATGAAAGAAATGGCTGCGAAATACGGCTACGACATCTCTGGTCCGGCTACCAACGCTCAGGAAGCTATCCAGTGGACTTACTTCGGCTACCTGGCTGCTGTTAAGTCTCAGAACGGTGCTGCAATGTCCTTCGGTCGTACCTCCACCTTCCTGGATGTGTACATCGAACGTGACCTGAAAGCTGGCAAGATCACCGAACAAGAAGCGCAGGAAATGGTTGACCACCTGGTCATGAAACTGCGTATGGTTCGCTTCCTGCGTACTCCGGAATACGATGAACTGTTCTCTGGCGACCCGATCTGGGCAACCGAATCTATCGGTGGTATGGGCCTCGACGGTCGTACCCTGGTTACCAAAAACAGCTTCCGTTTCCTGAACACCCTGTACACCATGGGTCCGTCTCCGGAACCGAACATGACCATTCTGTGGTCTGAAAAACTGCCGCTGAACTTCAAGAAATTCGCCGCTAAAGTGTCCATCGACACCTCTTCTCTGCAGTATGAGAACGATGACCTGATGCGTCCGGACTTCAACAACGATGACTACGCTATTGCTTGCTGCGTAAGCCCGATGATCGTTGGTAAACAAATGCAGTTCTTCGGTGCGCGTGCAAACCTGGCGAAAACCATGCTGTACGCAATCAACGGCGGCGTTGACGAAAAACTGAAAATGCAGGTTGGTCCGAAGTCTGAACCGATCAAAGGCGATGTCCTGAACTATGATGAAGTGATGGAGCGCATGGATCACTTCATGGACTGGCTGGCTAAACAGTACATCACTGCACTGAACATCATCCACTACATGCACGACAAGTACAGCTACGAAGCCTCTCTGATGGCGCTGCACGACCGTGACGTTATCCGCACCATGGCGTGTGGTATCGCTGGTCTGTCCGTTGCTGCTGACTCCCTGTCTGCAATCAAATATGCGAAAGTTAAACCGATTCGTGACGAAGACGGTCTGGCTATCGACTTCGAAATCGAAGGCGAATACCCGCAGTTTGGTAACAATGATCCGCGTGTAGATGACCTGGCTGTTGACCTGGTAGAACGTTTCATGAAGAAAATTCAGAAACTGCACACCTACCGTGACGCTATCCCGACTCAGTCTGTTCTGACCATCACTTCTAACGTTGTGTATGGTAAGAAAACTGGTAACACCCCAGACGGTCGTCGTGCTGGCGCGCCGTTCGGACCGGGTGCTAACCCGATGCACGGTCGTGACCAGAAAGGTGCTGTAGCGTCTCTGACTTCCGTTGCTAAACTGCCGTTTGCTTACGCTAAAGATGGTATCTCCTACACCTTCTCTATCGTTCCGAACGCACTGGGTAAAGACGACGAAGTTCGTAAGACCAACCTGGCTGGTCTGATGGATGGTTACTTCCACCACGAAGCATCCATCGAAGGTGGTCAGCACCTGAACGTTAACGTGATGAACCGTGAAATGCTGCTCGACGCGATGGAAAACCCGGAAAAATATCCGCAGCTGACCATCCGTGTATCTGGCTACGCAGTACGTTTCAACTCGCTGACTAAAGAACAGCAGCAGGACGTTATTACTCGTACCTTCACTCAATCTATGTAATTAGATTTGACTGAAATCGTACAGTAAAAAGCGTACAATAAAGGCTCCACGAAAGTGGGGCCTTTTTTAGCACGAGAGCCTTTTTTGTCAGCTATCTATACTTTAAGGTGACTGCCAAAACAGACTCGACGTAGCCTTCGAGCTGCGCACCAACACGGCCTCAGATGGGCCACATCTGGAGAAACACCGCAATGTCAGTTATTGGTCGCATTCACTCCTTTGAATCCTGTGGAACCGTAGACGGCCCAGGTATTCGCTTTATCACCTTTTTCCAGGGCTGCCTGATGCGCTGCCTGTATTGTCATAACCGCGACACCTGGGATACGCATGGCGGTAAAGAAGTTACCGTTGAAGATTTAATGAAAGAGGTGGTGACCTATCGCCACTTTATGAACGCTTCCGGCGGCGGCGTTACCGCATCCGGCGGTGAGGCAATCCTACAAGCTGAGTTTGTTCGTGACTGGTTCCGCGCCTGCAAAAAAGAAGGCATTCATACCTGTCTGGACACCAACGGTTTTGTTCGTCGTTACGATCCGGTGATTGATGAACTGCTGGAAGTAACCGACCTGGTAATGCTCGATCTCAAACAGATGAACGACGAGATCCACCAAAATCTGGTTGGAGTTTCCAATCACCGCACGCTGGAGTTCGCCAAATATCTGGCGAACAAAAATGTGAAGGTGTGGATCCGCTACGTTGTTGTCCCAGGCTGGTCTGACGATGACGATTCAGCGCATCGCCTCGGTGAATTTACCCGTGATATGGGCAACGTTGAGAAAATCGAGCTTCTCCCCTACCACGAGCTGGGCAAACACAAATGGGTGGCAATGGGTGAAGAGTACAAACTCGACGGTGTTAAACCACCGAAGAAAGAGACCATGGAACGCGTGAAAGGCATTCTTGAGCAGTACGGTCATAAGGTAATGTTCTAATTTCCCCGTAAAGCGGCAACTTTATTGAGTTGCCGCTTTTTTATTCCGCGCTTCATTCTGCTACAGCGTTTTTAACACATTTTATAGTGCATCTACCATATCCCGTACCTGAGATAATAACGACTGATAATAGCTCGCATGAAGTTCTTGCCCATCGAATACCACTGTATTACACAAGAAAGTGACATCGGCATCTTCAATACCAAGATAACTGCACATATTTATCAAATAATCGCTTATATTTTTTTCCCAGCCCATCTGGACAAATGATTCTTTGTCTCCTCCAACCAGCGCCACCCAACGAACTTTATTGAATGGTAATTTGTGCCCATCTCCATAAGCCAGCCCATTATTCCATACTCTGTCAATATATCCTTTTAGCATTGCCGGGAAGCTGTACCACCAGAGAGGAAAAACCACCACTAACGTGTCATGTTCAAGCAGCTCTGAATAAAGCTGATGAACCTCTGGAGAATAACGTTTATCCATATTCTTCCAGTCTGGTTCATCTTCCGGCGTCATCACTGGGTTGAAATTACGCCGATATAAATCGAGTTCCGTCACCTGTATTTTCCGCTCCATTGCCCGCTGATGGATCGCATCAGCAATATGTGCGGTCAATGAATCATGACGAGGATGGGCCCATACCAAATAAATACGTTCAGACTGCATAATTTTACCTCCACGTTAAGTTCTGGAGCGCACTTTACGCAGGCGGCATAATCCTGTAAACGTGATGATTCAGGATGAGTTAATGAAGGATTTTCACTAATGCGGATGAATATGTCTGACTTTGCCACTTTCTTTGCCGTGGCCCGTAATCAAAGCTTTCGTGCAGCGGGCGATGAGTTAGGCTTATCCTCGTCCGCCATTAGCCATAGTATTAAAACACTGGAACAACGTCTTAAAATTCGCTTATTCAATCGGACAACCCGAAGCGTATCGTTAACGGAAGCGGGTTCTAATCTCTATGAACGATTGCGCCCAGCTTTCGACGAAATTCAGATCATGTTAGATGAGATGAATGATTTTCGTCTGACACCGACAGGAACGCTCAAAATCAATGCCGCCCGGGTAGCTGCACGTATATTTTTAATGCCTTTACTGGTTGGTTTCACACGTGAATATCCTGATATTAAAGTCGAGCTCACAACTGACGACTCTCTTGTCGATATCGTCCAACAGGGCTTTGACGCTGGCGTTCGACTTAGTGGCATCGTCGAAAAAGATATGATCAGCGTGGCGATCGGCCCGCCAGTGAAATTATGTGTAGCAGCAACGCCAGAGTACTTTGCAAGATATGGCAAACCCCGCCATCCTCATGATCTGCTTAATCATCAATGTGTTGTTTTTCGTTATCCCAGCGGCAAACCTTTCCACTGGCAATTTGCAAAGGAGCTGGAAATTGCTGTCGCAGGAAATATCATTCTGGATGATGTTGATGCTGAACTGGAGGCCGTTTTGATGGGTGCTGGTATCGGGTATCTGCTCTATGAACAGATCAAGGAGTACCTTGATACTGGTCGTTTAGAATGTGTACTGGAAGACTGGAGCACAGAGCGTCCAGGCTTCCAGATCTATTATCCAAACCGCCAGTATATGTCCTGCGGCTTGCGCGCATTTCTCGATTATGTAAAAACGGGTCAGATCTGCCAGAGTCAGCGTCACCGACCACAATAATTATTTACTATTCGCTTTACGCGCCAGCAGCGGGAAAATCAGTCCTAATCCTACCAGCACAAACGGCGTTGCAACATTCAGCGCCAACTGGAAGGTCCACTCTGCAGTGAAGGCTTCCATTTTCGGGAAGATCCCCGTCAAACAGGCAAAGGCGGTAAAGGCAAAACACCAAATCCCGACGGTCATTGCCAGAGGCTTATTACGAATAAAGACATATTCTGGTTTATATTTCTGCGCCAGGCGAACGACTGCAATAAATGCAACAAATACCCATAAATAACGCAGCGGCATCACTACCGAGTTAAGATTCAACAGCCATTTATAGAGATTGTTCATATCACCGATGCCGAGAGTCGGCAGCATAATCAGAATTGCCACCAGCACCAGGGTCAGAAAATAGCCATTAACGGGCGTACCAGAAGCGTTGGTACGACATAAACTGGCTGGAATATATTTGCTGTCAGCATCACCTAATAGCACTTTAAGCGGGGCATCAATCGAGAATACCAGCGCAGCTACTTGTCCCAGGGTATTCGCAATGGCGTAAATCACCATTAAAGTATTACCCATGTTGTAATACTCGCCCAGCTTCTGAAAGGCGTAATATTGACCGTTCGTCATTAAGTCATCCGGGATATTACGCGAGTCAAACATCATCCCCATCGCCAGTGAGCCCAGAATGGCACAAACCGCAACCATCACCGCCAGGCATAGCATCCCTTTTGGAAATTCTTTTCCTGGGTTGCGCGTTTGATTAACGTAAGGAGAAATCTTCTCTGCTCCGCCAACCGCGAAAACCAGCATTGAAATAGTGGTAATGTAGGTAAAGTCGATATGAGGAATGAACGTTTCCCAGGTAATGTTTGTGGTCGCAATATGCACTTCAGTAATCGCAGGCGCGGTTACCGCCATCGCCACATACAGGAGCGACATAACAAACATCGCAATCCCTGCCACAGAACCGACGATTTTCAGCGATTTCATACCGCGTGAAGCAACCCACATAAAGAAGATAAACAGCACCAGCGTTAACCCCTGTAACGCTACGACTGAATATTCTTTGATTAGCGAACCGTCGCCTTTCATCGCCCAACCGAGCGCAATCAGAATTGCCTGGGGTTTTTGTGCCAGATAGGGAATATGCACCACCCAGTAGGTCCACGCGGCGAGATAAGCCAGTCCGGGTCCCATCGTGTGTTTAATCCAGGTACTGACCCCGCCCTTCCCATCTTTGAAGGTCGAGCCTAACTGACCAACAATTAGCGCATAAGGTGTGAAATAGAGTGCAAAGATAAACACCCATGAAAAAACAACCACCAGCCCCTGGTTGGCATAGTTATTAACAACGTTGCCAAAACCCCAGACAGTGATAAAAGACATCAGCGCAATGTTGTACCATCGCAACTGTTTTTCCTGAATATTCCCAGCCATAGACAAATCCTTCGCCAAAATTAAAGGGGCATCTGTAAAACGAGGGATTATGCGCGGCAAATAAGAAGTGCGGAAATAGCGAAATGCAAAATTATAACCTGCTGCACATTTTATTTTTAAACGAATAAAATTTGGAATAAAGCAAGTCAGATAGAAGAAACAAAAAAGCAGAGTGTGAAACAGTAAGTTCACACTCTGCTTGAATTCATTTACACGTGAGCAACGGGTTTCGGCGTATGACCGGCGTTGCGCAGCAGCATCAGCAAATAGATAAACGATACGCTGGCGATCATGATAAACAATAAATTATCGGAGAAATTCTGCATTAGCATAGCGGTAAATGACGGGCCAAGCAGACTTCCCACAGTATAGCTCAACAGTAAGGCCTGGTTCATCGCCACCAGTTGATGATGTTCAACTTTCTCGCAAGCCCATGCCATCGCCACCGGATATAGCGTAAAGCCAGCGGCACCGAGGATGAATAACGCTGGGGCCATCGCCGCCTGGCTAAGCATCGCGATACTGCCGAGAATGACGACAAAGACCTGAACACGCAACACCAGCAGTCGACCAAACTTATCCGCCAGACGTCCAATCGGCCATTGTCCAAGGATACCCGCACTGACCAGTACCGCCATCCAGAAACCAATGCTGGCATTGCTCACCCCTTTGTGATTGAGGTACAGCGGCATCAGGCCATATAGAGATCCCAGAACGATTCCTGAGATAATGCAGCCATTCACGCCAAGCCGCGCCTGACGGAGTTTTAGCATTGACGTAATTGACGTCGAATCATGGTTTTCAGCCTGCTGATTCAGCACACGCGTAAACAACAGCGGTAAGATCCCTGCCAACGTCAAACCTGTAACCCACGGCAATACGGACATCAGCTCGGTTGAAACTTTGCTGACCAGTAACTGGCCTAAAAACGTTCCCACGTAATAAACCATCATATACGCAGCAAGCAAACGCCCACGGTTACGTGACGTCCCACTGCACATCAGCGCGCTCTCAACAACCACCCAAATCATGGCACAGCCGACGCCCGCGACAAAACGCCAAGCCAACCAGCTCCAGAATCCAATCATCAGGCCAAGGCCGGCACAGCCAGCGGCAAAAATGAAGGAGGCCAGATAATAGCTGCGGTTAAAGCCAATGCGCTTAATGACATACCCTGTCAGCAATGTACCGACAAGGTTGCCGGTAAAATAGGATGAGCTGACAACGCCTACTTGCCATGTGGACATGTGTTCCTGGGCGAGCCAAAGCGGCACGAGTGTATTTAACACCGCAATCGCCAGAGTCAACAAAAGCAGGCCAGACAGCAAAAGCATGACAGGCCGGGTATACGTGGACATGAATTAAAACCGTGAGGAAGTTCAAATTTCATGCGCATCATGCCACCGCCAAAAACATTGTCAATGGGTGAAAATACGCGATATCCCAGCGGCGGTATTATCGATTTATATTACTCATTCATAACGCTAATGCTGAAGAGATGATTAGTCTCATCTGATTGTTTTTATTGAACTAACACAAATTTCATACGCTTCGTTCAGTCGAAAAATTTCATGGTCACAGCAAACTCATATTTCCCGTCTATGCTTTCAGAGCAATGCATCGCGTCTGATCGATTTCAGACGTACCACTGACTCTCGAAAGGAGAAGAGGATGACCAAACCGTATGTTCGTCTTGATAAAAATGATGCTGCCGTTTTGCTTGTTGATCACCAGGCTGGTTTACTTTCCCTTGTACGGGATATCGAACCCGATAAGTTTAAAAATAACGTGCTGGCGCTGGGTGACCTGGCTAAGTATTTCAACTTACCAACTATTCTTACCACCAGTTTTGAAACCGGTCCTAACGGCCCATTAGTTCCAGAACTGAAAGCACAATTCCCCGATACACCTTACATTGCTCGCCCGGGAAATATTAACGCCTGGGATAACGAAGATTTTGTAAAAGCTGTCAAAGCGACAGGTAAAAAACAGTTAATTATTGCCGGTGTGGTAACCGAAGTTTGCGTGGCATTCCCGGCGCTTTCAGCCATTGAAGAAGGGTTTGACGTCTTTGTCGTGACTGACGCGTCAGGGACCTTTAATGAAATTACCCGGCATTCGGCATGGGATCGCATGTCGCAAGCTGGTGCGCAATTGATGACATGGTTCGGCGTGGCGTGCGAGCTGCATCGCGACTGGCGTAATGATATTGAAGGACTGGCGACGTTGTTCTCTAACCACATTCCTGATTATCGTAATTTGATGACCAGTTATGACACGTTAACGAAGCAGAAATAAAAGAGAACCGGGGCCGAAACCCCGGTTGTTATGATTAGCTTGCGACGGCCATCCCCACGGTCATATGCAAACCATAGAATACGCCGCGACCGATTAATTCCCCTGCCAGAAGCAGAATGAATGATACAGAAAGTAGCGGAACCGCAGGCTGATAACCTTTTAGCTGTGGTGCAATCCACAAGCACAGGGCAACGGCCAAAAGCACGATCCGCCAGGACATCAGCGCACCATAGTCCGGCACCAGCGCTGCGGCCTGCTGCACAGAACTATGAATAGTCGCCAGCTCTGCGCCCTGCATCACTGACACCACGCCACTCACTACCAGTGCCAGTACAGAAATTGCTGGCAGCAGACGCATCGCCCAGCCATCGACGCCAGCCAGACTCAACAACAGGTAACCCAGTAACGGGCCGCCCATAAACATCGTCAGGAAGAAGCCCATCGGCGTCCAGATGCTGTACCAGGTCGGAACGGTATCAATGCTGTTATACACACGCACCATCATCCAGACAAAGATGACGCCAAGAACCATCGTCACTATCAGCCACAGCGTACGCAATGCCGGTGACAGCTTTTTCAGCATTGCCAGCAACCAGCCGATGCCGCCTACGGCAAAAAAGATCGAACCGCTGGCGATTTCGTTACTGAGTGCTGAAGCCCCTACCCGGTTGAGCGAGTTAAAAGCGCGCATTGGTGAACCAAGATGGAGCATAGAGGCGATAAAGCCAATGCCCATCAGCACCCATAAACCAAACATGCAGGCGATAACACGCTGCTGGGCTTCTGCTCGCAGGTCGCCTTTGAGCAGCGCCAAAGCCAGAACGATAAAACCACCTGCTACACATTGCCCGAAGACCGTGAAGATCATCAGCGGCCATTCATGCCATCCACTTCCCATCTCACACCTCCTTCGGGTTTGCCAGATAGCCAGTGGTATCCCCGGTCGGGCGGCTATTGGCATTGGGTTTGATCACAATATTCGGTTTGGTAAAGTGAGCTCGCGGCAACGGCGCAACGGCCGCCAGATCGCCATGTTTTTTACGCAGCTCGTCGATAGGGCCGAAATCCAGCGCCCGCAGCGGACAAGATTCAACACAGATCGGCTTTTTACCCTCCGCAACACGGTCATAACAACCATCGCATTTGGTCATATGGCCTTTCGTTTCGTTATATTGCGGTGCGCCATACGGGCAAGCCATATGGCAGTAGCGGCAGCCAATGCACACATCTTCATCGACCACAACAAAACCATCTTCACATTTATGCATCGCACCGCTCGGGCAGACTTTAGTACAAGCCGGATCTTCGCAGTGGTTACATGAAATCGACAGATAGTAGGCAAACACGTTCTGGTGCCAGACACCGTTATCTTCCTGCCAGTCGCCGCCAGCATATTCATAAATGCGGCGGAAGCTGACTTCTGGCGTCAAATCTTTGTAGTCTTTACAGGCCAGCTCGCAGGTTTTGCAACCGGTGCAACGGCTGGAATCAATAAAAAATCCATACTGGGTTGTCATCGGTTACTCCTTACACCTTTTCAACCTGAACAAGGTTTGTATGTGACGGATTCCCCTTAGCGAGAGGAGACGGACGTTGAGTGGTCAGTACGTTGATACAACCGCCCTTATCGACACGTTTTGTATCCGGGTCATACCAGGCACCTTCACCCAGTGCGACCACACCCGGCATCATTCGTGGCGTCACTTTCGCCTCAATATGAACCTCACCACGATCGTTAAAGATCCTGACTTTATCGCCGTTGTTGATACCGCGTTTTTGCGCATCAAGCGGGTTGATCCACATTTCCTGACGGCAAGCTGCTTTCAGCACATCAACGTTGCCGTAAGTTGAGTGAACGCGAGATTTATAGTGGAAACCCGTAAGCTGCAGCGGATACTGTTTGTTCAGCGGATCCTGATAACTTTCAAAGCCCGGCGTGTAGATCGGCAGTGGATCGATCACATCGCCTTCTGGCAATTCCCAGGTAGCGGCAATGTCAGCCAGCGCCTGCGAATAAATCTCAATTTTACCCGATGGCGTGGTCAGTGGATTTGCCTGAGGATCTTCACGGAAAGCTTTATAAGCAACGTGGTGCCCTTGTGGGTCGCGCTTTTTAAAGATCCCCTGCTTGCGGAACTCTTCAAACGTTGGCAGTTCAGGAATCGCTTCCCGCGACTGGGCATACAGATGCCGCATCCACTCTTCCTGTGTACGGCCTTCAGTAAACTGTTGCTCAACGCCAAGACGTTTTGCCAGTTCGCTGGTCATTTCATAGATGGTCTTACATTCAAAGCGCGGTTTAATCACCTGATCGTTGAAAATCACGTAAGACATATTCCCGCAGGATGCATCCAGTGCAAAGTCCATCTGTTCGGAAGCGGTGCAGTCAGGCAGCAGGATGTCAGCATATTTCGCCGATGAGGTCATGTGGCAGTCGATAACCACAATCAGCTCGCACTTCTTATCATCCTGAAGGATTTCATGGGTACGGTTGATTTCAGAATGCTGGTTAATCAGGCAGTTACCGGCATAGTTCCAGATCATTTTGATCGGCACATCCAGCTTATCTTTCCCGCGTACACCATCACGCAGCGCTGTCATTTCCGGGCCACGTTCAATGGCATCGGTCCACATAAACATCGAAATGCTGGTCTGGATCGGGTTTTCGAGGGTCGGCATACGGACAAACGGTAAGCTGTATGAACCTTCACGCGCGCCGCTGTTGCCTCCGTTAATACCAACGTTACCGGTCAGAATCGCCAGCATCGAGATAGCACGGGTTGCGATTTCACCGTTAGCGTGACGCTGCGGGCCCCATCCCTGGCTGATAAACGCCGGTTTGGTACTACCGATTTCACGAGCCAATTTGATGATTTTGTCTGCCGGAACACCAGTGATTTGCGAGGCCCATTCCGGCGTTTTAGCCACGCCATCTGGCCCTTCACCCAGAATATAAGCTTTATAGTGACCATTTTTCGGCGCACTGGCTGGCAGTGTTTTCTCGTCGTAGCCAACGCAATATTTATCGAGGAATGCCTGATCCACCAGTTTTTCGGTGATCATGACATACGCCAGACCGTTAACCAGTGCGGCATCTGTTCCCGGACGAATAGGGATCCACTCATCTTCGCGCCCGGCACCGGTGTCGGTATAGCGCGGATCGATGATGATCATGCGGGCATTAGATTTCTGGCGTGCCTGTTCAAGATAGTAAGTCACCCCACCGCCACTCATTCGCGTTTCGCCAGGGTTATTACCAAACAGCACTACCAGTTTACTGTTTTCGATATCCGACGGGCTGTTACCATCTGCCCAGCCGCCGTAGGTATAGTTCAAACCTTCCGCAATTTGCGCGGAAGAGTAGTCACCGTAATGGTTCAGATAACCGCCGCAGCAGTTCATCAGGCGCGCGACCAGGGTATTTCCCGGGGGCCAGGAGCGGGTCATGGTGCCGCCCAGCGTACCGGTGCCATAGTTCAGATAGATGGATTCGTTGCTGTACTCTTTGATCAGGCGCTGCATATTGGTCGCGATGATGTCGTAGGCTTCTTCCCAGCTAATGCGCTCAAATTTGCCTTCACCGCGCGCCCCGACTCGTTTCATCGGATATTTCAGGCGGTCCGGATTATAGACACGGCGACGCATGGAACGTCCACGCAGACAGGCGCGAACCTGGTGCAGGCCGTCGTAATTGTCATCGCCGGTATTGTCCGTTTCGACATATTTGATTTCACCGTCCACGACGTGCATACGTAGCGGGCAGCGACTACCACAGTTAACTGTACAGGCGCTCCAGATAACCTTTTCGTCTGATTTTGTTGGAATGGCGCTATCGACAGCGTGCGCAATCCGACTAAAAGGTAATGTTAATGCGCTGCTGGCCATTGCCAGGCCGCCGATCGCTGTCGTTTTTACCAAACCACGGCGACTCACCTCAGCAGCCAATACCGCATCAGGGATTTTCGTTTTCATAATGGCTCACTCAAGCTTGCTCACGATTGATTCCAGTAACAAACCGTATTGTGTAATTATTTCTATAGCAGCTCGCTATATAGGCTTGTATACATCGAATAATTTGAAAATCAAAGAGATAGGTAGATTTTCACTCGAAAGTAGTATTACGTGTAAGTGAGGAGTAATTATTGTTCGGTATCAAAGGGAGACAAAAAAAGCGCCCGCAGGCGCTTTTTAGATTCAGAAAAATTGGGTATTAGCCAATATATTCCAGTCCGTTCATATACGGACGCAGAACTTCTGGTACTTCAATACGACCATCAGCCTGCTGATAGTTTTCCATTACTGCAACCAGCGTACGACCAACAGCCAGACCAGAACCGTTCAGGGTATGAACCAGACGGGTTTTCTTGTCCGACTTGCTGCGGCAACGTGCCTGCATACGACGTGCCTGGAAATCCCAAACGTTGGAGCAGGAAGAGATCTCACGGTAGGTGTTCTGTGCCGGGATCCATACTTCCAGGTCGTAAGTTTTGCAAGCGCCAAAGCCCATGTCGCCAGTGCAAAGGATGATTTTACGGTACGGCAGGCCCAGCAACTGCAGGACTTTTTCTGCATGACCAGTCATCTCTTCCAGCGCCGCCATTGAGTCTTCTGGGCGCACGATCTGCACCATTTCAACTTTGTCGAACTGGTGCATACGGATCAGACCACGGGTGTCACGACCATATGAACCGGCTTCAGAACGGAAGCATGGGGTGTGGGCGGTCATCTTAATTGGCAGATCATCTTCATCGATGATTTCACCGCGCACCAGGTTAGTCAGCGGAACTTCTGCCGTTGGGATCAGCGCATAGTTACTGGTATCTGCTTCTTCTTCCAGCGGACGAGTATGGAACAGATCGCCAGCAAATTTCGGCAGCTGACCCGTACCGTACAGCGTGTCCTGGTTAACCAGGTACGGAACATAGTTCTCACTGTAGCCATGCTGTTCGGTATGCAGATCCAGCATAAACTGCGACAGTGCGCGGTGCATGCGAGCAATCTGCCCTTTCATTACCACAAAGCGGGAACCAGTCAGCTTAACTGCAGCTGCAAAGTCGAGGCCAGAGTGCATTTCACCCAGCGTCACGTGGTCACGAACTTCAAAGTCAAACTCACGCGGGGTACCCCAGCGGCTGACTTCAACGTTGTCATTTTCGTCTTTACCTACCGGCACTTCATCTGCAGACAGGTTAGGGATGGTCAGCGCGATATCGCGAATTTCAGCCTGTAAAGCATCCAGCTCGGCTTTTGCTGCATCCAGCTCTTCGCCCAGTTTGTTCACTTCCAGACGTAAAGGCTCGATATCTTCCCCGCGCGCTTTCGCCTGGCCAATGGATTTCGATCGGGAGTTACGCTCCGCTTGCAGGTTTTCCGTTTTGACCTGCAATACTTTACGACGCTCTTCAAGAGCGCCCAGCTTATCTACATCCAGCTTAAAGCCCCGGCGTGCCAGTTTTTCAGCGACTGCGTCTGGCTCATTACGCAGCAGATTGGGATCGAGCATGCTTATCCTGTGCTTATCGAATTAAATGGGAGATGTGGCCACAGCCTGCGACCACAGGGATACAGTAACAACATTACCGCAACGATAACATTAACGGTAGCGTTTTATGGGGCTATTTTGATCCTGTTCAGCCAGCCAGGCGAGCTTTTCGCCAATCTTGCCTTCAAGGCCCCTGTTTGTCGGGAAATAATAGCGTGTTTGTGCTATTTCCCGCGGGAAGTAAACCTCACCGGCAGCATAAGCGTTTGCTTCATCATGAGCGTAACGATATTCCTGCCCGTAGCCCATTTCCTTCATTAATTTCGTCGGCGCATTACGCAAATGAACCGGCACGTCATAATCCGGACGTTCGCGAGCATCCGCCAGCGCAGCTTTAAACGCAGTGTAGACAGCGTTGCTTTTTGGCGCGCAGGCCAGGTAAACAATCGCCTGAGCAATGGCGCGTTCACCTTCCGCCGGGCCAACGCGAGTAAAGCAATCCCAGGCCGCAATTGCCACCTGCATCGCCCGTGGGTCGGCATTGCCGACATCTTCGGAAGCAATTGCCAGGCAACGACGCGCGACATATAACGGATCGCCACCAGCGGTAATAATTCGCGCATACCAGTAGAGCGCCGCATCGGGTGCGCTACCACGTACCGACTTATGCAGTGCGGAAATGAGATCGTAAAAGCGATCGCCTTTGTTATCAAAGCGGGCGCTTCGCTCACCGGCGATTTCGGTCAATAATTCAGGCTTCAGGACCCGCTTACCGCTATCATTGACTTCGGCCATATCCGCCATCATTTCCAGCGTATTTAACGCCCGGCGCGCGTCGCCATTCACCAGTTCAGCAATGGCGCGTCGTGTTTCATCTGGCAGAACAATATCCTGACCACCATAACCACGGGTCTTGTCTTCCATCGCCTGAGTTAGTACTTGCTCAATATCCTCTGTACCCAGGGATTTCAACAGATAGACACGGGCACGGGAAAGCAGTGCCGAATTAAGCTCAAACGACGGGTTTTCAGTGGTTGCGCCAATAAAAGTGATGGTGCCGTCTTCAATATGTGGCAGAAATGCATCCTGCTGGCTTTTGTTGAATCGGTGCACTTCGTCAACAAAAAGAATAGTGCGGCGACCTGCATTGCGGTTTTGCCGGGCGCGCTCGATCGCCTCGCGAATCTCTTTCACGCCAGAGGTGACGGCAGAAATACGTTCCACATCAGCGTTCGCATAGCGGGCAATCACTTCAGCGAGGGTTGTTTTGCCGGTACCCGGTGGCCCCCAGAGGATCATAGAATGTAAATGCCCGGCTTCGATAGCGCGCGGCAACGGCTTCCCCGCAGCCAGCAAATGTTGCTGGCCGATATACTGTGCTAAATTTTCTGGCCGCATACGCGCGGCCAGAGGTTGAAAAGTATTATCCGAAAAATCGAGCGACAGATTGCTCACTCAGGTGCCTCTACTAACGTTGATCATCTACCGTGACGCCTTGCGGCGGGGTGAAGGTAAATTTCGCTGCATCCACAGCCCCATTTTGCTGGGATTTCAGTTGATAACTGCTGCGCTGATCGTCCTGCTCCACCGCGCTAAACTGATGGATTGTGCCATCACGTCCCACGTTAATGGTGAACTGCTTCAGATTGCCATTGCTGGCTTTCGGCGTCAGGACAAAGTCATCGCCATTCTGTTTGATATTGTACTGCTGCCAGTCGCTGGACTGGTTGCGGGCAATCAGCATAAACGGCGTATTACCGGTGGCATCTTTCAGCCAAGTTGCCGTAGCTTGCTCAACGAACGGGTTATAGAACCACAGTGTTTTACCGTCAGAAACCAGAATGCTTTCATCAGGTTGTGTCATATGCCAGTTGAATAAGTTTGGACGTTTCACCCACAGATCGCCCTGACCTTCCTGCACCGCCGCGCCGCTACCGTCAGTCACTTTTTGTGTGAAGCTGGCGTGGAAGCTGCTGACTTTATCCAGGCGGCTTTTCAGATCGCTTGCGGCATCAGCCCAAACGCTGCTTGCTACTAAGCTTGAGAGTAATGCACAGGTGATGGCAATTTTTTTCATCATTATTCCTCAAATTACGTCACTCCCGATCGGGAGTTCCCTCTACTCTCTATTCCAGGCTAATAATCAGCTTGAGGAAAGAAGAAAATACTGAATTTTCAGTTGATAGAGTGCCGGATGCGACGCTACCGCGCCTTATCCGGCAATGCATTAATTAGTCAAACGGCGGTGGGGCCAGCACTTCACGATTACCGTTGTGCCCCTGTTCGCTGACAATCCCCTGCGCTTCCATCTGTTCGATAATACGCGCTGCACGGTTATAACCAATGCGGAACTGACGCTGTACGCCAGAAATTGACGCTTTGCGTTTTTCAGTGACAAACTGCACCGCCTGATCGAACAACGGATCCAGTTCTTCAGCGCCATCGAAACCGCCCGCGCCACCTTCGCTTTCACTGTCGGAAGTGATGCCATCAACATACTGTGGGCGACCACGCGCTTTCCAGTCCTGCACCACGGCATGAACTTCCTGATCGCGAACAAAAGCACCATGGACACGTACCGGCAACGTGGAGTTCGGCCCAGAGTAGAGCATATCCCCCATCCCCAGCAGTGATTCCGCGCCAGCCTGATCAAGAATGGTACGTGAGTCAATCTTACTGGATACGGTAAAGGCGATACGGGTCGGAATATTCGCTTTAATCAGACCAGTAATAACATCAACCGATGGACGCTGAGTTGCCAGTACGAGGTGGATACCCGCGGCACGGGCTTTTTGCGCCAGACGTGCTATCAGCTCTTCCACTTTTTTACCTACCGTCATCATCAGGTCGGCAAATTCGTCAACCAACACCACAATGTATGGTTCTTTTTTCAGCACCGGATGCTGGGCATCCATACTGTCACCCGGCTTCCAGTACGGGTCTGGAATCGGACGCATCATGCGATCGGCTTCAGCAATTTTTTCGTTATAACCCGCCAGATTACGCACACCCAGCGCAGACATCAGTTTATAACGACGCTCCATCTCGTTAACACACCAGCGCAGCGCGTTGGCGGCATCTTTCATATCAGTAACGACTTCCGTTAACAGATGCGGAATGCCTTCATAAACCGAAAGCTCCAGCATTTTCGGGTCGATCATGATGAAACGCACATCTTCTGGCTGTGCTTTATAAAGCATGCTCAGGATCATCGCGTTCACACCGACAGATTTACCGGAACCGGTAGTCCCCGCAACCAACAAGTGCGGCATTTTCGCCAGATCGGCAACCACCGGCTCACCGGCGATATCTTTACCCAGCACCACGGTTAATGGCGACGGATTATCGCGGAATTTGGCGTTATCCAAAACTTCGCGCAGATAAACGGTTTGTCGTTTTTTATTTGGTAACTCCAGACCTACATAGGGTTTGCCAGGAATAACTTCAACGACACGCACCGCCACCGTCGAAAGTGAACGGGCAAGGTCCCGTGACAAGTTAGAAATGCGCGCCGCTTTTACGCCAGGAGCCAGGTTAAGTTCAAAGCGAGTGATAACCGGCCCCGGAGAGTAATTGACGACATCGGCTTTAATACGGAAATCAGCCAGACGCGCTTCCACCAGACGAGCCATTTGTTCAAGCGCAAAGGTATCTACCGGCTCCACTTCGCTCGGCGGCGGTGTCAGCAAATCCAGAGAAGGCAGCGGCGTCGTCGGTTTATGCAACGGACGGCTGTCGCCATTACGCATCAACAGCGGATGAAGCAGGGTATCCTGCTGCTGCGGTGCAACCGGTTGTTGCGGCTGTTGATACTGCGGCTGCGGCGCAACTGGTTGTTGCGGCTGCTGATATTGCTGCTGTGGCGCAATCGGTTGTTGCGGCTGCTGATATTGCTGCTGTGGCGCAACCGGTTGTTGCGGCTGCTGATATTGTGGCTGCGGCGCAACCTGCTGTTGTGGCTGCTGATACTGCGGCTGCGGCGCAACCGGCTGTTGCGGCTGCTGTACAGGTTCAACAATTGGCGTAAACAACGGTTCGTGTGGACCATCATCCAGCAACGCTTTCATTGGCGAAAATTCAAAATCATCCAGCGAGAACGGATTCGCCCCAGCCGGTTGTTCGCCGGAATAACGTTGTTGTTGAGTTTGCGCAAACTGACGAGCCAGTTCAGCCTCTGCCGCAGCATCTGCATCTTCTGCGTTTACGGGCACATCATGTTGATACTGTTCGCCATAGCGTTGCTGCTGTGTCTGGGCGAACTGACGTGCCAGTTCATCCTGCTGCATCGCATCGATTTCATCATCGTTATACTGATCGCCAGAATCATACTGATTGCGCTGGGCTTCACGGGCTTTCTCTTCCGCCGCACGCTGTGAGGGCAGCTTAATACCGTAAGACGCCAGTTCACGACGAGTTGGCACGCGGATACGTTTCGGTCGTGGCAACTGCGGGCCAATCCCCTCTTTGACTTGCGGACGCGGTCCACCGCTATTTGCCAGACTGAAGACTGGCGCGGCAACGGTTGCGGCAGCCCCCGTCGCCAGTGTCGCTTTTTTCACGCCAGATGCCAGCGGAGAAACAGCGGCAGCGGCTTCTACTGGAGGTACTGCTGCAACAGAAGGCGCTTTCAACGAAGATTTGATCGGTTCTGGTTCTTTAACCGGTTCTGGAATCGGTTGATACCAGGCCGCAAGTTGTTCACGTTCACGGGCTCGCTTCTCTTCCACTTCTTCAAAATAGTAAAGCGGCGGACGCGCGGGTTTTGTCTCTTCTACAACGGGTTCAGGCTCCACAACAGGCTGCTGTTCAACGGATTGCGGCTGTTGGTACAACGGCTCCTGAGCGGCTGGTTGCTGATAAGTTTGCTCAGTCTGGTATGTAGACTGTGGAGCAAAAGTGGATTGCTGCTCTTCGGCTTGCCAGGCGTTACCTGCCACCGGTTGTTCTGGCGCAGGGGCGTAATACGGTTGCTGAACAGGTTGTTCCGCCGCAGGAGCGTAGTAAGGTTGTTGCGCAGGTTGTTCAGCTGCAGGTGCATAATACGGCTGCTGCGGCTGTACTGGTTGTTGCAGCGGCTCATTATATTGCACTGCAGGCTGCGCATATTGTGACTGCTGTGGGTAACCTTCCGGTGCAGGAGCAATAACCGGCTCTCCCGTTTGTGGACCCGGTACAGGCTGCCAGGCTACTGTAGGTTGCGAAGGTGGAACATCAACAGAGGCAACAGGCGGCGTCTGAGTCACAGGTTCAACCGGCGCAGCCCAGCTTTGTGTCGCCGTGGTAGCAGCAGCTGCCACAGCGACAGGTTCGGTAATTGGCGCACCGTTTAATAATGGATCGTATTCGTCATATTCTGGCTGCGTTGCACGATTGCCCGAAAATAGGACGTCGTCCGGGTCGGCAGCCACACCGCGTGCAGTGTAGGTAATCTCTTCGTCATCATCCATCCGCTTACCGGAGAACAACGCAGCGTCTGTTTGCCGCCCCATCGGATTAATGAATTTTTCCGCCAACCGTTTACGACGCGCTAGCGCGCCGCGAAGAATACGGGCACGGCGTGATTCATGCTGTTTGCCGTGGTTTTCATCTTCATACTCTTCGTCATCTTCATATTCATCTTCATCGACCCAGGTATCATCGCGACGGGTACGATTACTGGCGAAGGTGAGAATGTTTAAAATCCAGCCGCCGAGTTTTTCAGCAATGGTCACCCATGACCAACCGGTGAACAGCGTCAGGCCCGCAGCCCAAACGCAGAGCAGCGCAATAGTTCCCCCGCTACTGTGTAGCAGTGGTTGTAGCGTAGTGCTTAGTAAGCTGCCAATGACGCCACCGGAGGCAAAATACCAGATATCGTCAGCGTTGATTGCCGCCAGACCACAGGAGGTAAGGATGAGCGCCAAAACGCCAATGATGCGTAGCGAAACGGCAAAATAATCAATGTATTCGTCACTGGACTGATGACGCCAGGCAAACCAACAACCGCCGACAATAATGACGGGAATGGTGTAAGCCATCACGCCAAAAATAAAGAACAGCGTATCTGCCAGCCACGCACCGGGCATCCCACCTAAATTATGGATAGGTTCATGCCAGGCCGTTTGCGACCAGCTGGGGTCCGAAGGGTTAAAGCTTAGTAAGGCAGCCATCAACCAGACGGCAAACAAGACAATAAGGATCAGCAACGCTTCCAGAAGGCGACGGCCGCTACTTAACTTTGTCAATGTGACTTCTTTGTCTTCAGTGTATTCCTGGCTCAAGAAAGGCTCTCCAGGTTACAGGCTTTTCCTGCCCGATGCTAAAACGGACAACAGTACCAGGTTACCCCAGTACTGTTGCTGTATGGATTAACAGGAGTGTAATCAAAATACGCCGATTTTGCACCTGTTCCGTGTTAGCGCGTCTTAATAACCAGACGATTACTCTGCTTGACTTCTTCCATAACAACGTATGTCCGTGTGTCATTGACGCCAGGCAGACGCAGCAGGGTTTCCCCCAGCAACTTACGGTAAGCTGACATATCCGGCACGCGTGTTTTCAACAGGTAGTCGAAATCACCAGATACTAAATGACACTCCTGAATTTCTTCAAGTTTTTGTACAGCGGTATTGAATTGTTCAAACACATCCGGTGCGCCACGATTCAGAGTAATCTCAACGAATACCAGAAGTGATGCATCCAGATAATGGGGGTTAAGCAGCGCCGTATAGCCCTGAATAAACCCTTGTCTTTCCAGCCGACGCACACGCTCAAGGCACGGCGTTGGGGAAAGTCCCACACGTTTAGAAAGCTCGACGTTAGAAATACGCCCATCCTTTTGCAACTCATTAAGAATGTTACGATCGATACGGTCGAGATCTTTGCCAGGGCGCTTCTTGCTATCTACCATTATTATTGTCTCTCTGTATTCCTTCCCTACTCCTGTCTGACCCTGAAACATCACTGTTCAGAGTCGCTACCCGTCACGATAGACCGAAATCATGAAGATTCACGGCGCGCAATGCCTGGGTCTACGGTGAGAAGACCGTTGCCTTGTGGCAGCTATCGACATCACGAATGGCGTCTGTCCACGCCATACGTAGATTTCACTAGCACGGTAAACATGGTATTTACATGCATGGTTATGCGCATATAAGAATACTGTTTTTTTTCTTCCTCGAATGTTTTCGCAAAACACTAGGGGATTGTCAAAGCAAAACATCGATTTTTAGTACAACATGCCAGATATTCATTAACAGGGGCGTTTATTCATCATTTAATCGGCTTATAAAGCGGGAAATTTAAGTAGCAGAGGTGATAATGACGGGAGAATTTGACCTGCTTATCGATGCTGCCGATTGCACAAATTGTTAACAAAATCGTCATACTCTTTTTTTACGTCTGTAAATTCCCTACAATCCTGCCCATTGTCTGCCAACAACTATGGGGATCTCATGGGCACGACCAAACACAGTAAACTGCTTATCCTGGGTTCAGGCCCGGCGGGATACACCGCTGCTGTCTACGCGGCGCGCGCCAACCTGCAACCTGTGCTGATTACCGGCATGGAAAAAGGCGGCCAACTGACCACCACCACGGAAGTGGAAAACTGGCCTGGCGATCCAAACGATCTGACCGGTCCGTTATTAATGGAGCGCATGCACGAACATGCCACCAAGTTTGAAACTGAGATCATTTTTGATCATATCAACAAGGTGGATCTGCAAAACCGTCCGTTCCGTCTGAATGGCGATAACGGCGAATACACTTGCGACGCGCTGATTATTGCCACCGGAGCTTCTGCACGCTATCTCGGCCTGCCCTCTGAAGAAGCCTTTAAAGGCCGTGGGGTTTCTGCTTGTGCAACCTGCGACGGTTTCTTCTATCGCAACCAGAAAGTTGCGGTCATCGGCGGCGGCAATACCGCGGTTGAAGAGGCGCTGTATCTGTCTAACATCGCTTCGGAAGTGCATCTGATTCACCGCCGTGACGGTTTCCGCGCGGAAAAAATCCTTATTAAGCGTCTGATGGATAAAGTGGAGAACGGCAACATCATTCTGCACACCAACCGTACGCTGGAAGAAGTGACCGGCGATCAAATGGGTGTCACTGGCGTTCGTCTGCGCGATACGCAAAACAGCGATAACATCGAGTCACTCGACGTTGCCGGTCTGTTTGTTGCTATCGGTCACAGCCCGAATACTGCCATTTTCGAAGGGCAGCTGGAACTGGAAAACGGCTACATCAAAGTGCAGTCGGGTATTCATGGTAATGCCACCCAGACCAGCATTCCTGGCGTCTTTGCCGCAGGCGACGTGATGGATCACATTTATCGCCAGGCCATTACATCTGCTGGTACAGGCTGCATGGCAGCACTTGATGCGGAACGCTACCTCGATGGTTTAGCTGACGCAAAATAATTTTACAAATCAGTAACAAAAGTAAAGAAGGCGACACCATGCGACTATGGGTCGCCTTTATTTTTTCCCCGTTGTAACATTGCTCTGCAAATAATTCTGATAACTCACCTGCTAAGCGTGCAATGAATAAATCTCGTCAAAAAGAGTTAACCCGCTGGTTAAAACAGCAAAGCGTCATCTCCCAACGTTGGCTGAATATTTCTCGTCTGCTGGGCTTTGTGAGCGGCATATTGATCATTGCCCAGGCCTGGTTCATGGCGCGAATTCTGCAACATATGATTATGGAGAATATTCCCCGTGAAGCCCTGCTGCTTCCCTTTACGTTACTGGTTCTGACCTTTGTACTGCGCGCATGGGTGGTCTGGTTACGCGAACGGGTGGGTTATCACGCCGGGCAGCATATCCGCTTTGCCATCCGCCGTCAGGTTCTCGATCGTCTGCAACAGGCAGGGCCAGCGTGGATTCAGGGTAAACCTGCGGGGAGCTGGGCGACGTTGGTACTCGAGCAAATTGACGATATGCATGATTACTATGCACGCTATCTGCCGCAAATGGCGCTGGCAGTGTCGGTGCCGTTGCTGATTGTGGTGGCGATCTTCCCCTCTAACTGGGCTGCGGCGCTCATTCTGCTGGGCACAGCACCGTTAATTCCGTTGTTTATGGCGCTGGTTGGAATGGGGGCAGCCGATGCTAACCGACGTAACTTTCTCGCTCTTGCTCGCTTAAGTGGGCATTTCCTCGATCGTCTGCGTGGCATGGAAACATTGCGTATTTTTGGTCGTGGTGAAGCTGAAATTGAAAGTATTCGTTCTGCTTCGGAAGATTTCCGCCAACGGACAATGGAAGTGCTACGGCTGGCGTTTTTATCCTCCGGCATTCTCGAATTTTTTACCTCGCTGTCAATTGCTCTGGTGGCGGTCTACTTTGGTTTTTCCTATCTCGGCGAGCTGGATTTTGGTCACTACGATACCGGTGTGACGCTGGCTGCGGGTTTTCTGGCCCTGATCCTTGCGCCAGAGTTTTTCCAGCCATTGCGCGATCTCGGTACGTTTTATCATGCTAAAGCCCAGGCTGTTGGTGCAGCTGACAGTCTGAAAACGTTTATGGAAACCCCGCTCGCCCATCCGCAGCGCGGTGAGGCGGAATTAGCATCGACCGATCCGGTGACCATTGAGGCCGAGGATCTGTTTATCACGTCGCCGGAAGGTAAAACGCTGGCCGGACCGCTGAACTTTACTTTGCCAGCAGGCCAACGTGCAGTGTTGGTTGGTCGCAGCGGTTCAGGTAAAAGCTCACTGCTGAACGCGCTTTCTGGTTTTCTCTCATATCAGGGATCATTACGAATCAACGGGATAGAATTACGCGATTTATCACCAGAATCATGGCGTAAACATCTCTCCTGGGTTGGGCAAAACCCACAATTACCGGCAGCAACATTGCGGGATAACGTACTACTGGCGCGACCTGATGCCAGCGAACAAGAATTACAAGCAGCGCTGGATAACGCCTGGGTCAGCGAGTTTCTACCGCTCCTGCCACAAGGCGTTGATACACCTGTTGGCGACCAGGCTGCCCGCCTTTCCGTGGGGCAGGCGCAGCGCGTGGCGGTGGCCCGTGCGTTACTAAATCCCTGTTCGCTATTACTGTTGGATGAACCCGCTGCCAGCCTTGATGCTCACAGTGAACAGCGCGTAATGGAGGCGCTGAATGCCGCCTCTCTGCGCCAGACAACGTTAATGGTCACCCACCAGTTAGAAGATCTTGCTGACTGGGATGTCATTTGGGTTATGCAGGATGGCCGGATTATTGAGCAAGGACGTTACGCGGAATTAAGTGTGGCTGGTGGCCCATTCGCCACATTACTGGCCCATCGTCAGGAGGAGATTTAAATGCGCGCTTTGCTACCCTATCTGGCACTGTATAAACGTCATAAATGGATGTTAAGTCTTGGTATCGTGCTGGCAATTGTCACGCTGCTCGCCAGTATCGGTCTGTTGACACTTTCCGGCTGGTTCCTCTCGGCCTCAGCGGTTGCGGGGGTTGCCGGACTGTACAGCTTCAACTATATGCTACCCGCTGCGGGCGTGCGTGGCGCAGCAATCACCCGTACTGCCGGGCGTTATTTTGAACGTCTGGTAAGTCACGACGCGACTTTCCGCGTGTTGCAGCATCTGCGCATTTACACCTTCAGCAAATTGCTGCCCCTCTCCCCTGCCGGACTGGCGCGCTATCGTCAGGGCGAATTGCTCAATCGCGTGGTGGCGGATGTTGATACGCTCGATCATCTTTACCTGCGCGTTATCTCGCCGCTGGTGGGCGCTTTTGTGGTGATTATGGTGGTGACAATCGGGTTAAGTTTCCTTGATTTCACCCTCGCCTTTACGCTGGGCGGCATTATGTTACTGACGCTTTTCCTGATGCCACCGCTGTTTTATCGTGCGGGAAAAAGCACCGGGCAAAATCTGACTCATCTTCGCGGACAGTATCGCCAACAACTGACGGCCTGGCTGCAAGGGCAAGCTGAGCTGACCATTTTTGGTGCCAGCGATCGTTATCGCACACAACTAGAGAATACAGAAATTCAATGGCTGGAAGCGCAACGCCGTCAATCTGAACTGACCGCATTGTCGCAAGCGATAATGCTGCTCATTGGCGCGTTAGCGGTGATCCTGATGCTGTGGATGGCGTCTGGCGGCGTTGGCGGCAATGCTCAACCCGGCGCGTTAATTGCCCTGTTTGTCTTCTGCGCGTTAGCCGCGTTTGAAGCACTGGCACCAGTAACGGGTGCATTTCAGCATCTGGGGCAAGTCATTGCCTCTGCCGTTCGGATCACTGATTTAACGGATCAAAAACCGGAAGTCACCTTCCCTGATACCCAAACTCGTGTTGCCGATCGCGTTTCGCTGACATTACGGGATGTTCAGTTCACTTATCCGGAGCAATCCCAACAGGCACTTAAAGGGATTTCTCTTCAGGTAAACGCCGGGGAACATATTGCGATTCTCGGGCGAACCGGATGCGGCAAATCAACACTGTTACAACTGCTGACCCGCGCTTGGGACCCGCAACAGGGCGAGATTTTGCTTAACGATAGCCCCATAGCCAGCCTGAATGAAGCGGCTCTACGACAGACCATCAGCGTTGTTCCTCAGCGAGTGCATCTGTTTAGCGCCACGCTGCGTGATAATCTGTTACTCGCCTCGCCTGGCAGTAGTGATGAGGCTCTGGCGGAGAGCTTGCGTCGCGTTGGTCTGGAGAAGCTGCTCGAGGATGCAGGTCTCAACAGTTGGTTAGGTGAAGGCGGACGCCAGCTCTCCGGTGGTGAACTGCGCCGTCTGGCTATCGCCCGTGCGCTGTTACATGATGCGCCACTGGTGTTGCTGGATGAACCTACCGAAGGCTTAGATGCCACAACCGAAAGCCAGATCCTTGAATTGCTTGCAGAAATGATGCGTGAGAAAACGGTGTTAATGGTCACCCATCGACTTCGCGGACTCTCTCGTTTCCAACAAATAATAGTGATGGACAACGGGCAAATTATTGAGCAAGGTACTCACGCAGAGCTGCTTGCCAGACAGGGGCGTTATTACCAGTTCAAGCAGGGTTTGTAAGCTATTATTGAACGATCCGACTTGCGTGGAGTTTTGCGGTCATGCGCCTGGTTCAGCTTTCTCGCCATTCAATAGCCTTCCCTTCCCCGGAAGGCGCATTACGTGAGCCTAACGGCCTGCTGGCACTTGGGGGCGATCTTAGCCCTGCGCGCCTGTTAATGGCTTACCAGCGTGGTATTTTTCCGTGGTTTTCTCCAGGCGACCCCATCCTCTGGTGGTCGCCCGATCCCCGCGCGGTGCTATGGCCAGAATCACTGCATATCAGCCGTAGTATGAAGCGATTTCATAAACGCTCGCCCTATCGTGTCACGATGAATTACGCTTTTGGTCAGGTCATTGAAGGCTGTGCCAGCGATCGCGAAGAAGGAACCTGGATCACGCGTGGCGTGGTCGAAGCCTACCATCGCCTTCACGAACTCGGCCATGCCCACTCCATTGAAGTCTGGCGTGAAGATGAGCTTGTCGGCGGTATGTACGGCGTGGCCCAGGGAACGCTATTTTGTGGCGAGTCCATGTTCAGCCGGATGGAAAATGCGTCTAAAACGGCGCTTCTGGTATTCTGTGAGGAATTTATCGGTCATGGCGGTAAGCTTATCGACTGCCAGGTCCTTAACGATCACACAGCATCGCTTGGTGCCTGCGAAATTCCCCGCCGGGATTACCTTAATTATCTCAATCAAATGCGCCTCGGACGATTGCCGAATAATTTCTGGGTACCACGATGCTTGTTTTCACCACAAGAATGAATGTTTTCGGCACATTTCTCCCCAGAGTGTTATAATTGCGGTCGCAGAGTTGGTTACGCTCATTACCCCGCTGCCGATAAGGAATTTTTCGCGTCAGGTAACGCCCATCGTTTATCTCACCGCTCCCTTATACGTTGCGCTTTTGGTGCGGCTTAGCCGTGTGTTTTCGGAGTAATGTGCCGAACCTGTTTGTTGCGATTTAGCGCGCAAATCTTTACTTATTTACAGAACTTCGGCATTATCTTGCCGGTTCAAATTACGGTAGTGATACCCCAGAGGATTAGATGGCCAAAGAAGACAATATTGAAATGCAAGGTACCGTTCTTGAAACGTTGCCTAATACCATGTTCCGCGTAGAGTTAGAAAACGGTCACGTGGTTACTGCACACATCTCCGGTAAAATGCGCAAAAACTACATCCGCATCCTGACGGGCGACAAAGTGACTGTTGAACTGACCCCGTACGACCTGAGCAAAGGCCGCATTGTCTTCCGTAGTCGCTGATTGTTTT
>ENA-OYYF01000292-OYYF01000292.1-human-gut-metagenome-genome-assembly--contig:-NODE-292-length-24694-cov-12.070498_pt1 | contig 24694 bp, 25 predicted proteins | sample MGYA00243246_ERZ653441 | MGnify/ENA primary metagenome ERZ653441 (study PRJEB26926, sample SAMN06165054) | human gut metagenome | biome: ENVO:00009003; feature: ENVO:2100002; material: ENVO:00002003...
GAGCACCTCAAAAACACCATCATACACTAAATCAGTAAGTTGGCAGCATCACCAGATAAGTGACCGTGTTGACATAGTTTTAGCGAGAAATTAATTCTCCATAGGAGAGCAATATCACATCGCAGAATTACAGTGAGAACGTGCATAAATTTAGCGGGAAAAGACATAAGGAAAAGCCAATTTGTCAGACAAATTGTTGAATGCACAGCAGATTAATCCATAAGATTAGCCTGGAAATCCTTGTTGTCTTTGGTACCCATGCGGGATGTCCTCTTTTTAACCAGTCAATAGGCCGCATTACCTGGCGTTGAGTTTTTGAAATGGTGTAATAACCACAACTCAAAGATGTGGAAAATGCGCGTCATTCATTTCGCCATTAATTATCACTGTGCTCATTAATTAACAGAACACGTATAATGAGAGCTATCTCGCAAAAATGAAAAACGTTTTATAAAATCATCACTTCATCATGAATTCAAATTCATCGGTTAATATCAACAAGATACAAAAAGCACTATCATTAAAATTCATTGCAGTTACATTGATTTCATCAATGAAATGTAAAAATATATAAACTTGATGATTTAAGCATTTTCTTATACCCGTTCAGACGTTATTCTTATTTCAGATCATCGTCAGAATTGACTCCACGATCACATTTCGGACCGGTAGAAAGGAATTATTCTGCAAACAGTAATTATGGTGTTTTGATTTATCTTGCACCTCTCCACTTCTGGATATAAGGATATTAGGTATGGCAACCGCTGGAATGCTTCTCAAACTCAACTCTCAAATGAACCGCGAGTTTTACGCATCCAATCTCTACCTTCACCTGAGTAACTGGTGTTCTGAACAGAGTCTGAACGGCACCGCCACTTTCCTTCGCGCCCAGGCACAGAGTAATGTGACCCAAATGATGCGCATGTTTAACTTTATGAAGAGTGTCGGCGCTACCCCCATCGTTAAAGCCATTGATGTTCCCGGTGAAAAACTGAACTCTCTGGAAGAACTGTTCCAAAAAACGATGGAAGAATACGAGCAACGTTCAAGCACGCTGGCGCAGTTAGCCGATGAAGCGAAAGAACTGAATGATGATTCAACCGTCAATTTCCTGCGCGATCTGGAAAAAGAACAGCAGCATGATGGCCTGTTGCTGCAAACCATTCTTGATGAAGTGCGCAGTGCGAAACTTGCGGGTATGTGCCCTGTGCAGACCGACCAACATGTTCTGAATGTCGTGTCGCATCAGCTGCATTGATCATACATCGGCGCTAATGCATTGCGCCGATGAAGTTTTTGAGAAACCGCTGCCTCATCTTTTTGAAGCAGCGGTTTTTTAATGGGATTCACCCTGTGGGGTAAACTTGAGTTCAATCAGCGCGATGGCTTTTTGGATTGCCCGCATGGTGACCGGGTCTGCGGCGGCGGGATGGTTAGTAAAGTCGATATTCTTCAGCTGGCTGGACATTTTTTCGCGAACTTCAACGGGCGCGATTACATCGAGAACATCCAGAATTTGTTTGATAACCAACTGGCAAGCAACCACATCAGAAACCAGTTCCTGATCGGCATTCAGCGGCTGGGACATCGTAAACTCCTGATAGCATTTTGAAAGCCGTTATAGTAGCGGCTTCACATCTTCAGCGATAGTCACATCCACCCTCATCAGGACACAAAAAAACCTGCCGGAGCAGGTTTTTTATTATCGGAACATATTGCCTGGCGGTACGTCTTTGAACGTCTTGCAATAGTTATTGAACATACTTTTCAGGATTTTGCGCAGTTTCATCGCGGCACTCCGACCATTTGTTATACAGGTGTTATTGTCTTTGCGCTTATAATATGACAACCATCACAAAAATCAATCTTTATGTGATACAAATCACATAAATACCCCTTTAATGTTATAAAAATGATAATCAAAAAACAGCCCCCCTATTTCTGACACCTACAGATGGCAAGAAATAGCGCCTGCCAGGCGTCTTTTCCGGCCATTGTCGCAGCGCTGTAACGCGTAAAATAGTGCTTTCTCTTACTCTTCTGGCTGGACCATGAGACTTCTGATTCTGACTCTTTCATTAATAACGCTGGCGGGGTGTACGGTTACTCGCCAGGCCCATGTGAGCGAAGTTGACGCGGCAACAGGTATTGTACGGTTGGTTTATGACCAGGCTTTTTTGCAGCATGCCCATACCGATCGTTATGTCAGTCGCGGGATCGCCGATCGCGCATGCCAGCAGGAAGGCTATACCCACGCGGTCCCCTTTGGTCAGCCAGTAGGCAACTGTAGCCTTTTTGCGGGTTCCTTATGTTTGAATACGGAATTCACTTTGTCATATCAGTGCCATCATTCCGCCTTCCCTGTCTTTCTCTAAATATTTTAATCAGCGAGGGGATCTTCGCTAATTAAAGAAATAGCGGTAATGCGTTTTATTCCCATTCGTATTTTTAATAATTGAAGTTTATATTTTACCTTTTGCAAATAATAAAATAACAAATTATAGTGACGCCACAGCAACAAATATAACCTTTGTGGAGCACTATCATGCTGAAACCAGAAATGATTGAAAAACTTAATGAGCAGATGAACCTGGAACTGTACTCTTCACTGCTTTATCAGCAAATGAGCGCCTGGTGCAGCTATCATACCTTCGAAGGTGCTGCCGCGTTCCTGCGCCGTCACGCCCAGGAAGAGATGACGCATATGCAGCGTCTGTTTGATTACCTGACTGATACCGGCAATTTACCGCGTATTAATACCGTTGAATCTCCGTTTGCTGAATATTCCTCACTTGATGAATTATTCCAGGAAACCTATAAACACGAACAATTAATCACGCAGAAAATTAACGAACTGGCTCATGCTGCAATGACCAATCAGGACTACCCAACATTTAATTTCCTGCAATGGTATGTTTCTGAGCAGCATGAAGAAGAGAAACTGTTCAAATCGATTATTGATAAATTAAGCCTGGCAGGCAAAAGCGGCGAAGGTCTGTATTTTATCGACAAAGAACTCTCTACCCTCGACACACAAAACTAATGCTCTCAGGCGGCAGGTTTTCTGCCGCCGTTTCAAATCAGTGACGGCAAATCTTACTCTGATCGGTCGAAAAACCTTCTTCTGAAGGTATAAATTTGCCTTTTGCTGCCAGAAACGCTACCAGCTCTCCCGCAGTCATCCCTTCTGCCGAGCAGGTGTGAAAACGTGCCTGTTCACCAAAACGCGCTTTAATTGCTGCTTCCAGACTGGCATGCGTATATTGCTCGCCTGATTCAATCATCATATTTAACACTTCATGACCGTGAATAGAGTCCATCGTTCCTCCTCAAAAAAAGCCTAGCGTAGCGATTGCCGCTTATGAAGACTTTGCGCCAGAGCAGAACTGAATGCTTTTTATTGTACATTTATATTTACACCATATGTAACGTCGGTTTGACGAAGCAGCCGTTATGCCTTAACCTGCGCCGCAGATATCACTCATAAAGATCGTCAGGACAGAAGAAAGCGTGAAAAACAGAACTCTGGGAAGTGTTTTTATCGTGGCGGGAACCACAATTGGCGCAGGCATGCTGGCAATGCCGCTGGCTGCGGCCGGTGTTGGTTTTAGCGTTACGTTAATCTTGTTGATTGGGCTTTGGGCGTTGATGTGCTACACGGCGCTATTACTGCTGGAGGTGTACCAGCATGTTCCGGCAGATACCGGTCTGGGCACGCTGGCAAAACGCTATCTGGGACGCTACGGTCAATGGCTGACGGGCTTCAGTATGATGTTCTTAATGTATGCTCTGACTGCGGCATACATCAGCGGTGCCGGTGAATTGTTGGCCTCCAGCATCAGCGACTGGACAGGTATTTCAATGTCGGCAACCGCTGGCGTGCTGTTGTTCACTTTTGTTGCCGGTGGCGTGGTTTGTGTTGGAACATCGCTGGTCGATTTATTTAACCGTTTTCTGTTCAGCGCCAAAATTATTTTTCTGGTGGTGATGCTGGTATTGCTACTACCGCATATTCACAAAGTGAATCTTTTAACCCTGCCGTTGCGACAGGGGCTGGCTCTGTCAGCAATCCCGGTGATTTTTACCTCATTTGGTTTTCACGGTAGCGTGCCGAGTATTGTCAGCTATATGGATGGCAACGTTCGTAAGCTACGCTGGGTGTTTATAACCGGTAGTGCGATCCCCCTGGTGGCATATATTTTCTGGCAGGTGGCAACGCTTGGCAGCATTGATTCAACAACCTTTATGGGATTGCTGGCTAATCATGCTGGATTAAACGGGCTGTTACAGGCGTTACGCGAAATGGTGGCCTCTCCGCATGTTGAGCTGGCAGTGCATTTATTTGCTGATTTAGCCCTCGCCACGTCATTTCTCGGCGTTGCGTTAGGCTTATTTGATTATCTGGCTGATTTATTTCAGCGTTCAAATACCGTTGGTGGACGGTTGCAAACTGGTGCAATTACCTTTCTGCCGCCGTTGGCGTTTGCACTGTTTTATCCACGAGGATTTGTGATGGCGCTGGGTTACGCCGGTGTGGCGCTGGCGGTACTGGCATTGATTATCCCTTCGCTGTTGACCTGGCAAAGCAGAAAGCACAATCCTCAGGCGGGTTACCGGGTGAAAGGTGGTCGTCCGGCGCTGGTGGTGGTGTTTCTCTGTGGTATTGCTGTGATTGGCGTGCAATTTTTGATTGCGGCAGGGTTGTTACCAGAAGTGGGGTGATCAGATAGCCTCAAATTCCTTATTGGGTGCCAGAATTAACGCTGACACCCAATTTGACCTCTTAATGCAGGCAGCACTGCTTAAATTTCTTACCACTACCGCACGGGCAAGGATCGTTACGCCCCGGTTTCTCTTCTGCTTTGATCGGTTGCTGAACAGCTTTTTCCTGCGGATGCGCCATCCAGTACGCATGTAGATCAAGCGCCGCCAGTCGAATGGCATCTACGCTCTCTTCAAACGCTTCTGGCGACATTTTCTCTACCCGCTCGAAGTTTTCCTCAGTACCGTGCAGCGCAATCGCCTCCAGCGCTGGTTTTAACGAATCGGGCAACGTTGAGCAGTCAGAAAGTGCCACGCCCCGCATATAGCCAAAGCACCACTCCTCAACAATCGTCAGCTCGCTGCCATCAACTTCTCGCAAGCCGAATAACGGCTCAAACTGCTCCGGGAATTCGTTCAGACGCTCTGCGGTATCGGCCATATGTTGAAAAGCCAGATTCATAAAGCGCGTCATCTCTTTCTCTGACGCCCAGCGCGGCACATAGTCAGCCCCACCCCACACGGCAACCAGCCACTGTGCCGGTTCAATCTCTTGCGGAGAACTCAACACCGCCGTCAATAAACCGTCCAGCTCCGCCACATCAAGGATGGCGTGGTCAGTGTTGTATTTGGTCAGAATATCGTCCAGCCATTCCAACTCACTTTCGTTTAACGGTCCCGTTTTCATACGCTTTTCCTTGTGGATCTCAACTCGCCAGCACCTATCTTACATGCCGGTCCGTATCAGAGATACTTTTTGAGTGGCTTTGCCGGTGATTAAAAATTAAGGAGGGTGTAACGACAAGTTGCAGGCACAAAAAAACCACCCGAAGGTGGTTTCACGACACTGCTTATTGCTTTGATTTTATTCTTATCTTTCCCATGGTACCCGGAGCGGGACTTGAACCCGCACAGCGCGAACGCCGAGGGATTTTAAATCCCTTGTGTCTACCGATTCCACCATCCGGGCTCGGGAAGAAAGTGGAGGCGCGTTCCGGAGTCGAACCGGACTAGACGGATTTGCAATCCGCTACATAACCGCTTTGTTAACGCGCCAAATTCTTCAGGCCTTTCAGCCAGACATCCGCTTGACGCCGATGTCTTTTAAACTGGAGCGGGAAACGAGACTCGAACTCGCGACCCCGACCTTGGCAAGGTCGTGCTCTACCAACTGAGCTATTCCCGCATTCATCAAGCAATCAGTTAATCACTTGATTTTATTATCGTCTGGCAATCAGTGCCGCCGTTCGATGCGTTGCATTCTACTTACCTGGCGCGATGAGTCAACGATATTTTTCACCACTTTTGATCGTTTGCTGAAAATTGCGCCGAAACGATCACTGATCAAGCAAATCTGCACGCGCAGCGCTCAAATATTGCAACATTGACCACAGAGTCAGTACCGCAGCCACAAAGAAAAGTGCAATACCGGCGTACTCAACCCAAATGTTCGGACGCCACAGCAGCCAGGCCAACGCCACCATCTGGGCCGTGGTTTTCACTTTCCCAATCCAGGAGACAGCCACGCTACTGCGTTTACCCAACTCCGCCATCCATTCGCGTAGCGCAGAAATAATAATTTCACGGGCGATCATCGTTGCCGCCGGTAAGGTCACCCACCAGCTGTGATAATGCTCGGTTACCAGCACCATGGCGATAGCCACGAGAACTTTATCTGCGACAGGGTCAAGGAAAGCACCAAACCGGGTACTCTGGTTCCAGCGGCGTGCCAGAAAACCATCGAACCAGTCAGTCACCGCCGCGACGCAGAAAATGAGCGCGGCGGCAAACGGCGACCAGGTGACAGGCAGATAAAAGACCAATACAAAGAATGGGATAAGGATGACACGGAACAGTGTAAGCAACGTAGGGATATTAAATTGCATAATGACGGGTAACTATCTGTTGTCAGTAAGATTACCCCTATGTTGCTACAGAGACATCAATGTTTCAACGACCAGAAGATCTTTTCTGCCAGACCTTGCGAAATACCCGGCACTTTTGCAATTTCCTCGACGCTGGCGTTACGTAAACCTTGCAAACCGCCCATATATTTCAACAACATTTGCCGGCGTTTTGGCCCGACGCCTTCAATGGTTTCCAGGGAACTGGTATTTTTGACCTTCGCCCGTTTTTTACGGTGCCCGCCAATCGCGTGATCGTGTGATTCATCGCGAATATGCTGGATAACATGCAGCGCGGGAGAATCTGGCGGCAAACTGAATCCCTCACCTTCCGGCTCAAAGAACAGCGTTTCCAGCCCAGCCTTACGATCTGCTCCTTTGGCAACGCCAAGTAGCAGCGGATGATTTTTATCCCATGAGACATCCAGTTCGGCGAAGACATTTTTCGCCTGCGCAAGCTGGCCTTTGCCGCCGTCAATAAGGATCACATCTGGGATCTTACTGTCGTCGATAGCTTTACCATAACGCCGACGCAGCACCTGATTCATCGCCGCGTAATCATCGCCCGGCGTGATGCCAGTAATGTTATAGCGCCGATACTCCGCACGCAGCGGGCCGTTAGCATCAAACACCACACAGGAAGCGACGGTTTGTTCACCCATGGTATGGCTGATGTCAAAGCACTCCATCCGTTTCACTTCCGGCAATTTCAACACGCTGGCAAGCGCGGTCAGTCGCTGGTGAACGGTAGATTGCTGCGAAAGTTTGCTGGTTAAGGCCGTCGCCGCATTGGTGCGCGCGAGTTTCAGATAACGCGCCCGATCGCCGCGAGGTTTGCTTTGAACATTAATCTTGCGTCCCGCCAGTTCTGAAAGGGAATCGGCGAGCAGCGTTTTATCGCTAAGATTAAAATCGAGCAGGATCTCACCCGGTAAGGTGCGCATCTGGCTGCCTTGTAAATAGAACTGACCTACGAAGGTTTCCACCACCTCGCTCAGTTCCGTACCGCCAGGCACTTTCGGGAAATAGCTGCGGCTGCCGAGCACTTTGCCCTGACGAATGAACAATACGTGGACACAAGCCATGCCCGCATCGAACGCCACACCAATAACGTCGAGGTCGTCGCCGGTATTGGACACAAACTGTTTTTCGGTGACGCGTCGCACCGCCTGAATTTGGTCGCGAATACGTGCCGCTTCTTCAAACTCCAGATTCTGGCTGGCAGTTTCCATACGGCTAATGAGTTGCGTAAGCACCTGATCATCTTTGCCAGACAAAAACAGGCGCACATACTCGACCTGCTGAGCGTATTCTTCTTCACTCACCAGTCCTTCAACGCACGGTCCCAGACAGCGCCCTATCTGATATTGCAGACACGGACGCGAGCGATTGCGATAAACACTATTTTCGCACTGGCGAATGGGGAATATCTTTTGCAGTAGCGCCAGTGTTTCACGTACGGCATAGCCATTCGGGAACGGGCCGAAATATTCACCTTTAGCATGCTTCGCACCACGATGCATCGCCAGACGCGGATGGGTATCGCCACTCAGGAAGATAAAGGGATAAGATTTATCATCGCGTAGCAAAACGTTGTAACGCGGCTGATAGAGTTTGATGTAGTTGTGTTCCAGCAACAGCGCTTCGGTTTCTGTATGAGTAACCGTTACATCAATTTGCTGGATCTGGGCGACCAGCGCTTCGGTTTTGCGCGAAGCGAGGTTGCTACGGAAATAGCTGGAAAGCCGTTTTTTCAGGTCTTTCGCTTTGCCGACATAGATAACCGTACCACCAGCATCGTACATGCGATAAACGCCTGGCTGGCTGGTTACGGTTTTTAAAAACGCTTTTGCGTCAAACTGATCACTCACTGACTTGATAATGTCTCCGCATTACACAGACCATGGCGAATTGCCAGGTGAGTCAGCTCAACATCGCCATGAATGTTTAGTTTACTGAACATACGATAGCGGTAGCTGTTCACCGTTTTCGGACTGAGATTGAGCTGTTCTGAGATCTCATTGACCTTCTGGCCCTTGGTGATCATCAGCATAATCTGCAATTCACGTTCAGACAAACTGGCAAATGGGCTTTCTGTTTTTTCTGGTTCGATCTGGCTTAACGCCATTTGTTGAGCGATGTCAGAAGCAATGTAACGCTGCCCTGAATAGACAGAACGAATCGCACTCACGACTTCCTGCGGAGCCGCGCCTTTGCTGAGGTAGCCCGCAGCACCGGCCTGCATGACTTTCGCTGGTAAAGGGTTTTCTGTATGGACGGTAAGCATGATGATTTTGACATCAGCTGTGGAACGCGCGATTTTACGCGTCGCCTCAAGACCGCCAATGCCCGGCATACTCATGTCCATTAGCACCACGTCAACGGCATTTGCCCGACACCACTTAACGGCGTCTTCACCGCACGATGCCTCACCGACGACTTTTATACCCTTTATATCTTCCAGAATGCGTCGTATCCCTGCGCGCACCAGTTCGTGGTCATCAACAAGTAGAACGTTGATCAAAGGAATATCTCCAGAAATAGGGATAACGCTACTGATAGTTAGTCATTCGTATATTAGCGGTTTTTATTGCAACTTTGAAACGTTAAAAATGGTGGGTATTCGATTTTTCTCTCGTTTTTGTCAATTCGATTGTCCACAGTTATGGTCACGCCCGTCACCAACGGCTTACCGGATCGTTTCACAGTAAGCCCTGCGACGAAATGTGACAAAAATTACCTTTATTCAGCAAAAATGAAAATCAGCCCGCTGAATATGTAACATTAATTAACCCGAACAATACGGGCAAAAAACATTCATGATAAAAATATTTATTGGTCATTATATTAACGCATTTAATAGCACCGTTGACGATACGCTCAAAAAACAACCACTGCTATTTTTAGCAAAGCTTATGGTATACTCCGCCGCCTTAACATTTTTCACCGCAAATTTTCATTGCAACATGACGAGGAAAATAAATGAGTACGCCTGATTTTTCTACTGCCGAGAATAATCAAGAACTGGCAAATGAAGTCTCCTGCCTGAAAGCGATGCTGACGCTGATGCTGCAGGCGATGGGACAAGCTGACGCGGGCCGCGTGATGTTAAAGATGGAAAAACAGCTTGCGCTGATCGAAGACGAAACCCAGGCTGCAGTATTTTCCAAAACGGTTAAGCAAATTAAACAAGCCTACCGTCAGTAATATAAAACCGGCTGATAGCGTGCCTTTCAGCCGGTTTTTGCATCTGGCACGCAGGACAGAAAAGAGATCAAATTAAGCCAGTAGCGGCCGCGTAACAGGCAACCTGGGTCTTATTCGGTGCATTGATTTTTTTCTGCATGTTTTTCTGATGGAAATTGACCGTATTCTCAGAGATTGACAAAATCATCGCTATCTCTGCTGATGTCTTCCCTTCCGCCGTCCATTTCAAAATTTCTTTTTCGCGCTTGCTGCAATTCATCTCTGGCGTCATCACTATTTCATCATTTAAACGCATCAGAGCCATCAGACTTTCGCGCACCAGTAACTGCATTTTTAATTGCAGTTCATCACTAAGAATGGGTATTTCGCGCGCGCTGCTACGGGAAAAGGACAAAAAGCCCAGCGCCCGGTTTGGCAGCATTAAATACTGAGTGACACCGCGGCGTAAACCATGTGCGCGCGCGGCTTCCCATAACGGCTGTGCTTCGCTGAATAAGTCATCATTCCACATTAAATGGCCCTGACTAAAGTTTTCAGGGTTCAGCACCGGATCAATTGCGAGAAAGTTTTTTGCCTGATAATAACTAACCCACGCCTCAGGGTAATTGGTGTAGAAAGCCACTTTAGGTCGCGTGAATGGTACCGGGTGGCGAACACATAACGAATAGTAATCGTACTCTAGCTGCTGAGCCTGAAGCTCTATTTCATGGTAGACCTCTTCTGCGGCCTCCATCCTCTGAAAACGCAACAGCATCGTGCGACGCCAGCTGAAAAAATCCGTATCCTGCATAGTAAACCGCAACGCCCCTGAGAGTGAGTATCATTTATAATGATAATTCAAACTATCACATAAATAAGATTTATATATAATTTATATTATTCAGGCAATGAATTACTTTTGCAAGCCATCGCATTCTCTTATGTTATTAATGAGTTATGCTGATTTGTTAAGCTGTTTTATCACGCTTGAAATGGCGTCCCGCCCCGACAGGTGAATCGTCGGGGCTGATTTTTTCTTATTATTGCAGCAGAAACTTCTCGAGGAACTGGCGGGTGCGAGGCTGCTGGGGATCGGCAAATAACGCTTTTGCTGCCCCCTGCTCGACTATCCGCCCCTGGTCCATAAAAATCGCCCGGTCCGCAACATCCCGGGCAAAGCTCATTTCGTGCGTCACAATCACCATCGTGCGCTTTTCCTGCGCCAGCTGACGGATGGTGTTCAGGACTTCGCCCACCAGCTCTGGATCCAGCGCCGACGTTGGCTCGTCAAACAAAATCACCTCAGGACGCATTGCCAGCGCACGTGCAATCGCAACACGTTGCTGTTGACCGCCAGACAAACGACGTGGATAGCTGGTTTCTTTACCGGCCAGCCCAACTTTCGCCAACAGCTCGCGAGCGCGCGCCGTGGCCTCTTCTTTCGGTTCGCCTTTGACGATCACCGGCCCTTCAATAATGTTTTCCAGCACCGTACGATGCGGAAACAAATTAAAGTTCTGGAAGACAAACCCGACGTGCTGACGCAACTGGCGAATCAGCGATTTTTGCTGACTTAATGAACGTGCAGTATCAATAGTGATATCGCCAACGGTGATCGTTCCCGCTTCGGGTTGTTCCAGCAGATTTATGCTGCGTAGCAACGTGGTTTTGCCGGAACCACTCGGACCGATAATTACCACCACTTCGCCAGGCTTTACCTCAAGGTCGATACCGTGCAGCACCGTCTGACCGTGAAATTTTTTCACCAGGTTCTTAACTTCAATGGCACTCATTTTGGTTCTCTCTCCTGGCGATTAAGTTGATTCTCAAAATGGTTCTGCAACGTCGATAACACAGTCGCCATGATCCAGTAGATGAGCGAAGCCGCCAGGTACATGGTGAACACCTCCAGCGTGCGCGAGGTAATCAACTGCGCTTGACGGAACAGCTCCGGCACCTGGATTGTCGCGGCCAGCGACGTATCTTTTACCAGGCTGATAAAGCTGTTCGACAGCGGCGGCAACGCCACCCGCGCCGCCTGTGGCAAAATCGCGCGACGCATGGTCTGCCACGGCGTCATACCAATACTGGCAGCTGCTTCCCACTGACCTTTATCAATAGAAGAAATGGCGGCGCGCAGAGTTTCGGCAGCATAGGCGGCAGTGTTGAGCGACAGACCAATCATTGCTGACGGAATGGGATCTAATTCGATGCCAAACTGCGGCAGGCCGTAATAGATCATAAACAGTTGTGCGATGAGCGGTGTACCACGAAAAATAGAGATATAAAAACGCGCCAGCCAGCGCACGGGCCAGATTGGCGACAGGCGCATCAGCGCGAGAATAAACCCTAGCAATAAGCCAAAAAACATGCCGCCGATACTGAGTTGCAGGGTATACCCAGCCCCTTTCAACAGGAACGGCAAGGAATCAATAACCAGTTGTATACTTTCTTGCATGAGCGTTCCCGGAGCTAAACGTGGGGATGATAGGCGAACAGCGCAGGCGCACCGCCGGTATGAATAAACAGAATCGGCCCTTCATCTTTGAAACGTTTCTGACTGATACCGTCAATCAGACCCGCCATCGCTTTTCCGGTATACACAGGATCAAGCAGAATGCCTTCCAGCCGCGCCAGCAATTTCACTGCTTCCATGCCTTCGTCGTTCGGCACGCCGTAGCCAGGTGCAAAATAGTCATCCCAGAGTAAAATTTCTGCTGATGCGGTCAGCTCCAGTTCTTTCGCAGTCGCCTGTTGTAGGTTAACCACTTTCGGCAATTGATCGGCAACGGAACGCGACACGGTAACGCCGATCAGTTCGCTTTCAGGCATCAGGTGTTCCAGCCCAACAGCCAGTCCGGCGTGAGTTCCGGCACTGCCCGATGCGACCACCACCGACGAAATATTAACCGCCCCTTCACACTGTTGCGCGATTTCCAGCGCACTCTCCACATAACCCAGCGCGCCCAGAGCATTAGAACCGCCAACCGGAATGACATACGGGCGAAAGCCTTGTGCTTCGACTCGCGTCGCCAGCTCTTCCAGTTGGGCATTGGGATCGGTCAGTGCGTCGCACATTTCAATCTGGGTATTGAACAGATCCAGCAACAAACGATTGCCGTTGGTTAAATAGTTTTCTGCGGTTGTGCCAATAGGATTTTCCAGCAGCGCCACGCAGTGCAGACCGAGTTTCGCCGCAACTGCGGCAGTCTGGCGCACATGGTTAGACTGGATCGCGCCGGCAGTAATCAGCGTATCGGCACCTTCACGCAGAGCATCTGCTGCGAGAAATTCCAGCTTACGTAATTTATTGCCGCCCATTGCCATGGGGGTGACGTCATCCCGTTTGATGAAAATTTCCCGTCCTAGATAATCAGAAAAGCGCGGCAGATATTCGAGCGGCGTTGGCGCGCCGATAAACTCCAACCGTGGAAAACGGGTTAAATTATACAGTGGCATAACAGCCTCCGATGTGTGTTGTTGTGATTTTCTTATTATGCACGCTGAAAACGCGTAAATAAAAAGGCGCTAGTGAAAGCGCCCTTTTTTGTCATTATGCTGATTATTTGGTCACATCAGCACCAAACCATTTTTCGGAAAGAGCTTGCAGAGTGCCGTCTTTTTGCATTTCCGCAATTGCATCATTCACTGCTTTCAGCAGGTCTTCATTTCCTTTACGCAGCGCCACGCCAGACTCCTGACGGGAGAATGCTTCACCGGTTACTGCCAGCGTATCGTTGGTTTTCTTCACCAGATCCAGCGCCGCCAGACGGTCAACGAGGATCGCATCGATACGGCCTACGCGCAGATCCTGATATTTGGTCGGGTCATCATCATAGGTACGCACATCGACGCCCTGAACATTCTGACGCAGCCACTCTTCATAGTTGGTGCCCAGACCGACACCCACTTTTTTGCCTTTCAGATCAGCAGCCGTTTTAATGGTGCCTTCGTTACCTTTTTTCACCAGCGCCTGAATACCAGAAATGGTGTACGGGGTAGAGAAATCGTATTTTTTCTTGCGCTCGTCAGAAATGGTGACCTGGTTAATCACCACATCAATGCGTTTAGAGTCCAGCGACGCCAGCATACCGTCCCATTTGGTCGGTTTTAGTGACGCCTCAACGCCAAGATGTTTTGCCAGCTGTTGGGCAAATTCCACTTCAAAACCGGTTAATTTGCCGTCATCCCCCTGAAAACTGAACGGCGGATAAGTGCCTTCCAGCCCTACCAGCAGCGTGCCGCGCTCTTTGACTTTATTAAGCAGACCTTCATCTGCAAAACTTTTAACGCTCATGCCCGCAACCAGCGCCACGGCCATCACACCCATCAATGCCTGACGTCCCAGATGTGCTAATTTCATATTCACCCCGAATGTTGTTATGTCTGTTTGCAGTGTAGAGCCATTGTTTGTAAACACAAAAACAACTCCGCTACATCTTATTCTTATTTAATATATATCAGAAGCAGGCTGGCTGGAGGATTTCTGCACAAGTCCGGTACACGTTTGACGCTGATAGTGTTGATACTTCCGTAATGCGATGCGGTAATTGTTGGTGCTGGTGGTGGGCAGCCACGGGGCGAGGATTTCATCAAGGAAACCGTCCTGCAGCGGATCGAGGGAAATATTTTGCTCGTGTAGATGATTCCCCAAACGGCGCAAACGAACGACATATTCACGCACCGTACCTGGGCTCATTTCAGTTTGCTCAAAAAGAAATTGCTTAAAGCCGATAATATCGAAAAAATCACTCTGCGTTTTGCAATGTAAATCACCGCAAAATCGGCACAATGCCGCCCATGATTTTTGTTCCGTTTGCCAGCCATTTTCATCAAGCAGCGCGTCCAGGCGGGAAATCTCGATTTTATTCACTATTTTGCCGTCGCGAACGAGGGTAATGCGATCGAGTAATTTACGGCAATGCGCGCAATGAGTCTGGCTGTGTTTAAAGTCTTTAAGATAGCGGCTTAATGGCCGTCTTTTCAGGTGCTGCACCATCATTAAGAACTCCTGGTAGTCAAAATTAAAGTGCGGCATTTACTGACGTTATAACTTACCCAGTTTAGTGCGTAACCGTTTAATGGCCTGGCTGTGTAACTGACTGACCCGCGATTCCCCGACCTCCAGCACCGCGCCAATCTCTTTGAGATTCAGCTCTTCCTGGTAATAGAGGGTTAATACCAGTTTTTCGCGCTCCGGCAACGTTTCGATAGCTTCCATCACCCGCTGGCGCAGATTACTGTCCAGCAGTTGTTGTAGCGGGTTTTCTCGCTGATGATCATCAGTAACCAGTTCGATGCTATCGCCGTGCTCTTCGCGCCACTCATCGTAGGAGAAGAGCTGGCTGTTATTGGTGTCGAGCAACATTTGGCGATAATCGGCAATATCGATCCCTAAACGTTCCGCTACCTCAGTTTCCGTGGCGTTGCGGCCAAGTTCCTGCTCCAGTTGCCCTATTGCCTGTGCCACTTCACGCGCGTTGCGTCGCACGCTGCGCGGCACCCAGTCACGGCTGCGAAGTTCATCCAGCATAGCGCCACGGATACGCTGCACTGCGTAAGTTGTAAATGCCGTTCCTTGTAGGGCGTCATAGCGTTCGACGGCATTAAGTAACCCAATGCCGCCCGCCTGTAGCAGATCGTCAAGTTCCACGCTCGCGGGCAGTCGAACCTGCAGGCGCAATGCTTCGTGACGCACCAGCGGGACATAACGCTGCCACAGCGAGTGTTTATCCATTACACCTTCAGCGGTATAGAGTGAATTCACGATAAACAGCCCTGCGTTATATGAGTTATCGGCATGATTATCCGTTTCTGCAGGGTTTTTAATCGGACGATTAGTGGGTGAAATGAGGGGTTATTTGGGGGTTATCGGTAAATTGCGGGCAGAAAAAACCCCGCCGTTGGCGGGGATGCACGTTGCTGACAAATTACCATTCATGTTGCCGGATGCGGCGTAAACGCCTTATCCGGCCTACAAAAATGTGCAAATTCAATAAATTGCAATTCACCTTGTAGGCCTGATAAGCGCAGCGCATCAGGCAATTTGGCGTTGCCGTCAGTCTCAGTTAATCAGTTTACGACGATTAACCCTGCAGCAGAGACAGAACCTGCTGCGGTACCTGGTTGGCTTTTGCCAGCACGGAGTTACCGGCCTGCTGAATGATCTGCGCTTTCGACATGTTGGACACTTCGGTCGCATAGTCGGCGTCCTGAATACGGGACTGCGCTTCGGACAGGTTGGTAGTGGTGTTGTTCAGGTTGGTGACTGCGGAATCCAGACGGTTCTGGATAGCACCCAGGGAAGAACGGAATTTGTCGATGGAGCTGATAGCTTCATCCAGAGCTTTCAGTGGATCTTTTGTTACTGTGCCTTCGCTAGTTGCATCTGTTGTTAAAGTACCATTAGCACTAACATATACTTCAGCCCCTACTTTCGGCGCATATTTACCCGTACCAGTTCCAGAATCAACAGTTACCTTGCCGTTGTTAGCATCGATTGAATACTTCGTGGTGTATGAACCAATTGTAGTCATTTCACCATCAGCATCAGTGTATGTTGCTGTTGCATTAGAAACGTCAGCTTTATCGGCATATTTTGCGCTAGCAGTACCGTCACCTGCGGCAAATACAGCCTGATACGTCTGAACGCCAGATTTATAGGTAATTGTTGCGGATGTATCACCGTCAGCTGCAACTGCTTTGCCTTGTTTAGCTGTAGCCACTTTATTTAAAACGGTTTCTTTGCTAGCTGTATCAGTGAACGATACCCCTGCGTTAGCAGTTGCAGCATCAGCATCAGCACCCGTTTTAAAGTTATAAGTTGTTCCCCCCATCGTGACTGATGCAGTCTTCTTAAACCCGATTGATTGACCATCACCAGCTTTCTTGAATAAACCATCAAGCGTAGCCGCAGTCGCACCACCAGCATCGTTTGTAGTTAAGTTACCATCACTAGTTAAATATGCTTTCTGTCCTCCGATTGTGATTTTACCATTCGCATCAACATCAAAGTTCACTTCACCGCTTGCTGCTTTATAAACACCACTAGCAGTTTGCCCAGCCGGCGGGAGAAGGCTAGCTGCTACATCACCTGCTTTTGCTGAAGTATTATTCGATACATTACTGAATGAGAAGTTACCAGCTGATGCATTGTATGTATAAACCGTGGCAGTTTGAGCAGCATCTGCTTTGATAGTAACAGTGTCACCATCTTTCAGTTGATCAAGCGCCTTTGATGCAGTCAGCGCATTATTTGTTGTAGTTATAGTATTAGTTGCAGCATCCATTTTCGCTGCTGTCAGGTCGCTAATGGTCGCCGCTTTATTGGCTATCGTACCGGAACCATTCACGTTAAAACCATTCAGCCCCAGCGTATCTGAGTCAATTTTCTTCAGATCAATCGTGATAGTCTGGCCGTCATTCGCACCAACCTGAATTTTCATTGAACCGTCTTTCGCCAGTACGTTCACGCCGTTGAACTGGGTCTGGCCAGATACGCGGTCAATTTCGTCCAGACGGGATTTGATTTCGTCCTGAATGGAGTCCAGATCCGAATCGGAGTTAGTCCCGGTAGAAGCCTGAACCGTCAGTTCACGGATACGCTGTAAGTTGTTGTTGATTTCGGACAGCGCGCCTTCGGTGGTCTGCGCAACGGAGATACCGTCGTTGGCGTTACGGGCCGCCTGAGTCAGGCCTTTAATGTTAGAGGTGAAACGGTTAGCAATCGCCTGACCCGCTGCGTCATCCTTCGCGCTGTTAATACGCAAGCCAGAAGACAGACGCTCGATAGAACTCGACAGCGCAGACTGGTTCTTGTTGATATTATTTTGAGTGATCAGCGAGAGGCTGTTGGTATTAATGACTTGTGCCATGATTCGTTATCCTATATTGCAAGTCGTTGATTACGTATTGGGTTTCCACCCGTCGGCTCAATCGCCGTCAACCCTGTTATCGTCTGTCGTAAAACAACCTTTAGAATTTTTTTTCAAAAACAGCCATTTTTTGTTAGTCGCCGAAATACTCTTTTCTCTGCCCCTTATTCCCGCTATTAAAAAAAACAATTAAACGTAAACTTTGCGCAATTCAGGCCGATAACCCCGGTATTCGTTTTACGTGTCGAAAGATAAAAGGAAATCGCATGGCAAGTATTTCATCGCTGGGAGTCGGGTCAGGCCTGGATTTAAGTTCAATCCTTGATAGCCTCACCGCCGCGCAAAAAGCGACGCTAACCCCTATTTCAAATCAGCAATCGTCGTTTACCGCTAAACTTAGCGCCTACGGTACGCTGAAAAGCGCGCTGACGACTTTCCAGACCGCCAATACTGCATTGTCTAAAGCCGATCTTTTTTCCGCCACCAGCACCACCAGCAGCACCACCGCGTTCAGTGCCACCACCGCGGGTAACGCCATCGCCGGGAAATACACCATCAGCGTCACCCATCTGGCGCAGGCGCAAACCCTGACCACGCGCACCACCAGAGACGATACGAAAACGGCGATCGCCACCAGCGACAGTAAACTCACCATTCAACAAGGCGGCGACAAAGATCCGATTACCATTGATATCAGCGCGGCTAACTCGTCGTTAAGCGGGATCCGTGATGCCATCAACAACGCAAAAGCAGGCGTAAGTGCGAGCATCATTAACGTGGGTAACGGTGAATATCGTCTGTCAGTCACATCAAATGACACCGGCCTTGATAATGCGATGACGCTCTCGGTCAGTGGTGATGATGCGCTACAAAGTTTTATGGGCTATGACGCCAGTGCCAGCAGCAACGGTATGGAAGTCTCGGTCGCCGCCCAGAATGCGCAGCTGACGGTCAACAACGTCGCCATTGAGAACAGCAGCAACACCATCAGCGACGCGCTGGAAAACATCACCCTGAACCTGAACGATGTCACCACGGGCAACCAGACGCTAACTATCACACAGGACACCTCCAAAGCGCAAACAGCGATTAAAGACTGGGTGAATGCCTATAACTCGCTAATAGATACCTTCAGCAGCCTGACCAAATACACCGCCGTAGATGCGGGAGCTGATAGCCAGAGTTCTAGCAATGGCGCACTGCTCGGCGACTCCACGCTGCGGACGATTCAGACGCAGTTGAAATCGATGCTGAGTAATACCGTCAGTTCTTCCAACTATAAAACGCTGGCACAGATTGGTATCACGACCGATCCCAGCGATGGCAAACTGGAACTGGATGCCGACAAACTCACCGCTGCACTGAAAAAAGATGCCAGCGGCGTAGGTGCATTGATTGTTGGCGATGGTAAAAAAACCGGCATCACAACCACCATCGGCAGCAACCTGACCAGTTGGCTTTCGACAACGGGCATTATTAAAGCCGCTACCGATGGCGTTAGTAAAACCCTGAATAAGTTAACTAAAGACTACAACGCCGCCAGCGATCGCATTGATGCGCAGGTCGCGCGCTACAAAGAACAATTTACCCAACTGGACGTTTTAATGACCTCGTTAAACAGCACCAGCAGCTACTTAACGCAGCAGTTCGAAAACAACAGTAATTCCAAGTAATCATTATTCATCGGGAGACAGGTCATGTACGCGGCAAAAGGCACCCAGGCCTATGCACAAATTGGCGTCGAAAGCGCCGTAATGAGCGCCAGCCAGCAGCAGCTGGTCACCATGCTATTTGATGGAGTGCTGAGCGCACTGGTTAGAGCGCGCCTGTTTATGCAGGACAACAATCAGCAAGGCAAAGGCGTCTCTTTGTCAAAAGCGATCAACATCATTGAGAACGGACTGCGGGTGAGTCTTGATGAAGAGAGCAAAGACGAACTAACCCAAAACTTGATTGCTCTTTATAGCTATATGGTCAGGCGCTTGCTGCAAGCCAATTTACGCAACGATGTCTCCGCAGTCGAAGAAGTGGAAGCATTAATGCGCAATATTGCCGATGCCTGGAAAGAGTCGTTACTCTCCCCTTCTTTGATTCAGGACCCAGTCTGATGAACCATGCACCGCATTTGTATTTCGCCTGGCAACAACTCGTCGAAAAAAGCCAGCTCATGTTACGCCTGGCAACGGAAGAACAATGGGACGAACTCATCGCCAGCGAAATGGCGTATGTGAATGCGGTGCAGGAGATTGCACATTTGACTGAAGAGGTTGACCCGTCCACCACGATGCAGGAGCAGCTCCGCCCGATGCTGCGCCTGATTCTCGACAACGAAAGCAAGGTAAAGCAGTTATTACAGATTCGTATGGATGAACTGGCGAAACTGGTCGGTCAGTCATCGGTGCAAAAATCGGTGTTAAGTGCCTATGGCGATCAGGGCGGCTTTGTGCTGGCTCCGCAAGATAACTTCTCGTGAATCTTAACGAGCTAATGGCTCGCGAATAATCCGATTACGGCTACGCTTCAAATGTTCCCCTTGAATGGAGTCGAAGAATGCGTAATCCCACGCTGTTACAATGTTTTCACTGGTATTACCCGGAAGGCGGTAAGCTCTGGCCTGAACTGGCCGAGCGCGCCGACGGTTTTAATGATATTGGTATCAATATGGTCTGGTTGCCGCCCGCCTATAAAGGCGCATCGGGCGGGTATTCGGTCGGCTACGACTCCTATGATTTATTTGATTTAGGCGAGTTTGATCAGAAAGGCAGCATCCCTACTAAATATGGCGATAAAGCACAACTGCTGGCCGCCATTGATGCTCTGAAACGTAATGACATTGCGGTGCTGTTGGACGTGGTAGTCAACCACAAAATGGGCGCGGATGAAAAAGAAGCTATTCGCGTGCAGCGTGTAAATGCTGATGACCGTACGCAAATTGACGAAGAAATCATTGAGTGCGAAGGCTGGACGCGTTACACCTTCCCCGCCCGTGCCGGGCAATACTCGCAGTTTATCTGGGATTTCAAATGTTTTAGCGGTATCGACCATATCGAAAATCCTGATGAAGATGGCATATTTAAAATTGTTAACGACTACACCGGCGAAGGCTGGAACGATCAGGTTGATGATGAACTCGGTAATTTCGATTATCTGATGGGTGAGAATATCGATTTCCGCAATCATGCCGTGACGGAAGAGATTAAATACTGGGCGCGCTGGGTGATGGAACAAACACAATGCGACGGTTTTCGTCTTGATGCGGTCAAACATATTCCGGCGTGGTTTTATAAAGAGTGGATCGAACACGTACAGGAAGTTGCGCCAAAGCCGCTGTTTATTGTGGCAGAGTACTGGTCGCATGAAGTCGATAAACTGCAAACGTATATTGATCAGGTGGAAGGCAAAACCATGCTGTTCGATGCGCCGCTGCAGATGAAATTCCATGAAGCATCGCTCATGGGACGCGACTACGACATGACGCAGATTTTCACTGGGACGCTGGTGGAAGCCGATCCTTTTCACGCCGTAACCCTCGTTGCCAACCATGACACCCAACCGTTGCAAGCCCTCGAAGCGCCAGTCGAACCGTGGTTTAAACCGCTGGCGTACGCCTTAATTTTGTTGCGGGAAAATGGCGTTCCTTCGGTATTCTATCCGGACCTCTACGGTGCGCATTACGAAGATGTCGGTGGTGACGGGCAAACCTATCCGATAGATATGCCAATAATCGAACAGCTTGATGAGTTAATTCTCGCCCGTCAGCGTTTCGCCCACGGTGTACAGACGTTATTTTTCGACCATCCGAACTGCATTGCCTTTAGCCGCAGTGGCACCGACGAATATCCCGGCTGCGTGGTGGTCATGTCGAACGGAGATGATGGCGAAAAAACCATTCATTTAGGAGAGAATTACGGCAATAAAACCTGGCGTGATTTTCTTGGGAACCGGCAAGAGAGTGTAGTAACCGACGAAAACGGCGAAGCGACCTTCTTTTGCAACGGCGGCAGCGTTAGCGTGTGGGTTATCGAAGAGGTGATTTAAATTCATCCCCGGCGGCAAGCCGGGGAGATTTCATTACGGCAATGGCGTCGGTAACGGCGCTTTATCCAGCGCAGCGGCACACTCTGCCGTCGGGCGATCCACACGCTCCATCGTCATACCATCGTACTCAATGGTGTTACCGTCACGCTCAACCTCGTACAGCTCACGTTTTACGGTAACGTTAGTGAGATCATCAGACATCAATGTCAACTTGCCCGGCACAGCAATCACCCGCTGCCACTGACGGCAATCAAGAGTATCGCCCTCTTTAGTGACAATCAGGCTGCCTATCGCTTCCGGACTGACCAGCGCACGTTGCGGCCCTTTGGTCTGCCAGTAGCCCGCCAGCCAGTCCGGCGCGGGGGTTTTCACGACATTGTTATAGTTTTCGACTTCGGCACAGCCCGCCAGCAACATGAGCGCGCCTGCAATTGCGAGTTTTTTCATCATTCGTCCTGCATGAGAAGAAAAGAGGATTGTGGCATTAAAGCCCTGATGTCGCCAGCCTTTCCAGGTTCAGAGAGAAATTTGATCTAACTATTATTTTTGTGAATTATTACCCCGAAAATAAATTTGCATGGTGTATGATTCGCGACTCTTGTTTCAAACCTTCTGAGTTCAGAGGCTACATTCATGTCATGGCAGCAATTCAAACACGCCTGGTTGATTAAATTCTGGGCACCCATCCCTGCGGTCATCGCGGCGGGTATTCTCTCCACTTACTATTTTGGCATTACTGGCACCTTTTGGGCTGTCACGGGTGAATTTACCCGTTGGGGCGGTCAGCTCCTGCAGCTGTTTGGCGTCCATGCTGAAGAGTGGGGTTATTTTAAAATTATCCATCTGGAAGGATCGCCATTAACCCGCATCGACGGGATGATGATCCTCGGCATGTTTGGCGGCTGCTTTGCCGCAGCACTGTGGGCCAACAATGTCAAACTACGCATGCCGCGCAGCCGTATCCGCATTATGCAGGCCATTATTGGCGGCATTATCGCCGGTTTTGGCGCGCGTCTGGCAATGGGCTGTAACCTGGCGGCGTTCTTTACCGGCATTCCTCAGTTCTCGCTGCATGCCTGGTTCTTTGCCATCGCCACTGCCATTGGTTCATGGTTTGGCGCGCGCTTTACCCTGCTGCCCATCTTCCGTATTCCCGTGAAAATGCAGAAAGTTTCTGCCGCCTCACCGCTGACGCAAAAACCGGATCAGGCGCTGCGTCGTTTTCGTCTCGGGATGCTGGTCTTTTTCGGCATGCTGGGCTGGGCGCTGCTCACGGCGATGAACCAACCCAAACTGGGGCTGGCAATGCTGTTTGGCGTCGGCTTTGGTTTACTGATTGAACGTGCGCAAATCTGCTTTACTTCGGCGTTCCGCGATATGTGGATCACCGGACGTACCCATATGGCGAAAGCAATCATTATCGGTATGGCGGTGAGTGCCATCGGGATCTTCAGTTACGTACAGTTAGGCGTTGAACCCAAAATCATGTGGGCGGGACCAAACGCGGTAATTGGTGGTTTACTGTTTGGTTTTGGCATCGTGCTGGCAGGCGGCTGCGAAACCGGCTGGATGTACCGCGCGGTAGAAGGCCAGGTGCACTACTGGTGGGTCGGTCTGGGCAATGTGATCGGCTCGACGATTCTGGCGTATTACTGGGATGATTTCGCTCCGGCGCTGGCCACCGACTGGGACAAAATCAACCTGCTGAAAACCTTTGGCCCGATGGGTGGCCTGCTGGTGACATATTTGCTGTTGTTTACTGCGCTGATGTTGATTATCGGCTGGGAAAAACGCTTCTTCCGCCGTGCGGCACCGCAGACTGCTAAGGAGATCGCATGAAAAATATCATTCCTGATTACCGTCTTGATATGGTGGGTGAACCCTGCCCTTATCCGGCAGTCGCAACCCTTGAGGCGATGCCGCAGTTAAAAAAAGGGGAAATCCTGGAAGTGGTGAGCGACTGTCCACAGTCGATCAATAATATTCCACTGGATGCGCGTAATCACGGCTATACGGTGCTGGATATTCAGCAAGACGGGCCGACCATTCGTTATTTAATTCAGAAGTAATCCCTCATTCCCGCTGTGGCCCACAGCGGGAACATCGTTGCCTCTGACACATAGATTTTACCCGCCCCCTATCCTATTCTTTTCAGTATGATCTCAGGAGGTTTCTATGTGTGGACGCTTTGCCCAATCCCAAACGCGTGAAGATTACCTTGCGCTTCTCGCGGAAGATATTGAACGCGATATTCCCTACGATCCCGAACCCATTGGCAGATACAACGTCGCGCCGGGAACCAAAGTTCTTCTGCTCAGTGAACGTGATGAACACCTTCATCTGGATCCGGTTTTCTGGGGATATGCTCCCGGATGGTGGGATAAACCGCCGCTGATTAACGCCCGCGTAGAAACTGCGGCCACCAGTCGTATGTTTAAACCGCTCTGGCAACATGGTCGGGCAATCTGTTTTGCCGATGGCTGGTTTGAGTGGAAAAAAGAAGGCGACAAAAAACAGCCTTATTTTATCTATCGCGCTGATGGACAACCTGTTTTTATGGCCGCGATAGGTAGCACACCGTTTGAGCGCGGTGACGAAGCCGAAGGATTTTTAATTGTCACTGCAGCAGCAGACCAGGGTCTGGTAGATATTCATGACCGCCGCCCGCTGGTTCTGTCGCCAGAAGCTGCACAGGAATGGATGCGGCAAGAGATTGGCGGTAAAGAAGCATCAGAAATTGCTACCAACGGCTGTGTGCCAGCAAACCAGTTCACCTGGCACCCGGTATCGCGCGCGGTAGGTAATGTCAAAAACCAGGGCGCGGAGTTAATTCAACCTGTTTGTTGACATCCTCCACAGGCAAGAACGGCGTGCCCCGCCGCTAAAATGTTACGAGCGCCATTTACATCGGCGTTCGCTGTATATCCACAT
>ENA-OYYF01000308-OYYF01000308.1-human-gut-metagenome-genome-assembly--contig:-NODE-308-length-23731-cov-5.535479_pt1 | contig 23731 bp, 30 predicted proteins | sample MGYA00243246_ERZ653441 | MGnify/ENA primary metagenome ERZ653441 (study PRJEB26926, sample SAMN06165054) | human gut metagenome | biome: ENVO:00009003; feature: ENVO:2100002; material: ENVO:00002003...
GATCTACACTTCTAGCTTCGTCGGCAGCGTCAGATGTGTATAAGAGACAGGCATTTTGCAACCGGGCCGGGTTATGGCTGTGCATGTCAAGGACCGGGTGCTGTTTGGAAATGCCACCGGCACCGGGATGCCTACGGTGGAGCCGTTCCACGCGCTTTGTATCCAGCACTACCTGAAGCACGGCTTCCAATATTTTGGAATGATCACCATCCTGACGGATGTGGTGCGGGAGAACAACCAGACCTACCGTCTTGGATATACTGAGCAATGCAAGGACGGCTCCAAGATGGGGGTGGGATGCCCGGAATATATCCTGCTGTTCCGCAAGCTGCCCTCCGATACCGGAAAGGCTTATGCGGATGTGCCGGTGCATAAGGAAAAGTCGGAGTACAGCCTGGCAAGGTGGCAGCTGGATGCAGCCGGATTCTGGAGAAGCTCCGGTGACCGTAGGATGAGCCCGGAGGAGATAGCGGCCTTGCCGGTGAGCAAAATCCAGCGGCTCTACAAGGACTTTTCCCGCTCCACGGTGTATGACTACCGGGGCCATGTGGAGGACACGGAGGCGATGCTGGAAGCTGGGAGATTGTCCAAAACCTTTGAAACCGCACCGTGCGCCAGCTGGTCCCCCTGGATATGGGACGATATCAACCGGATGCGGACGCTAAATACCGCCCAGAGCCAGCGGCGGCAGACCATGCACGTATGCCCCCTTCAGTTGGACATTGTGGAACGGGTGATCGAGCGGTATTCCAATCCGGGCGATGTGGTGCTTGACCCTTTCGGGGGCCTGATGACCGTGCCGGAGACGGCCGTAAAGCTGGGACGGTATGGAGTAGGGATAGAGTTGAACCCGGATTATTTTCGAGACGGCGTGGAATATTGCCGTTCTGCAGAAGCAGAAGTTGAACAGCCAACCCTTTTTGATTTTGTCAGGGAGGTGGGGGCATGAAAGGCATGCAGCACGCGAACAAGGTACAGACGACCTACCGGGCAAGCAGGAAGGGGCTGAACAACCTTGGGAAAGAGAAAGACCGCACGGCCTCAAGGAAAAGAAAGCGGGGACGAAAATGACATACCATGAAGAGATCACCTGCCGGATCAAGGCGGCAAAGGAGCGCAGCGGGAAGACGCTGCAAAGGCTGTCGGAAGATTCCGGGCTATCGCAAAGCACGATCGAACAATATTTTTATAACGGCGTCATGCCGACCGCGGAAAAACTGGGACTGCTTTGCAGGGCGCTGGGGGTTTCGGCGGACGGGGTGTTGGGACTGGATGACAAATAAGCTCCGAGAATGCTTTGCGGCGGGATTGGAAAGGAAGCGTGAAAATGACCCGAGAAGAAACACTGAGGGAGGTCAAGCCAAAACCCAAAACCAGAGAAGAGATGGCTGAAGTGCTCAAAAATGACGGTTGGAAGCTGGTTCATCAAGAGCGGTTTATCCGTCCCGCTGCGTCTTTTGAGATTTGGGGGAAGCGTGGAAATGCTTATCAAATTAGGCTGTCGTGGCCTTTGAATGGCGATTGTAATGGCGCGACTACAACAGAGATAGAGATAGACAAAGCGCTTTATATGATGGCTCCCGCGGAAAGTGTGGTGGTGCCGGAATGAATTACATAAAACGTGGAGAATCAATACTGATCGCATTTAAAGGGCGGGAAAGTATTTGTGATTCCCAGAATAAACCTCGAATGTACAAAAGCCGAAAAGCCTTTGAGAATGCATCTTCCCGGAACATTATTCCCAAAGACGGCGTGGAACTGGTGGAATATGCGGAGATTATCAGGTGCGGGGAGTGTAAGTATAAGCCCAAATGCCTCCATCACGATTTAGATGAGGGAGGTATATTCGGAGATAACGATTTTTGCAGCTATGGAGAGCGCCGGGAAAGCGAGGAAGAAAATCGAGAATGAAAACAGTAACAAATGGGAAGAAACCACTCTGTTTGATAAGGAATTGGAAGGGAAAAACGATGGTTAATTTGCATCCAACTGTGTGTAATCTCTGTGGCGGCCCTGTGGTATATATATCGAATTCTGTAATATACGGCAGAGAATACGGGAGCGGATATTGTTATCTATGTCAAGCATGCGGCGCGTTTGTAGGCACCCATAAAGGCAGACCACGTGAAGCATTCGGAGTGTTGGCAAATGCCAGAATGAGAAAAGGAAAGGTAATGTGTCACGAGATATTTGACAGCAAGTGGAGAGGAAAGCCGAAGGCCCATAAGAAGCGGAATGATCTTTATGAATGGTTGGCGGAAAAGCTGGAAATTCCAGTGGAAGAATGCCATTTCGGTTATTTCAACTTGGATATGCTTTTGAAAGCCTACAAAATATTGCTGGATATCAAAGATGTACCGCTGAAATATGACGCAAGAGGAAACATAATTAATTAAAGGAGAGTTTAAAATGACTAGACAGGAAGCAGCAATGGAAATGGTAAAGTTACGAGAGATGATGCTTTTTGACCCCATACTTGGTAACGAAATCGACTATTCCAGTTTGAACGAAGAAAATAAATCGTTATACGACGCTGCTGGCGTTGCTATTGAAGTCCTCCGCGCCCAGGAGGAAGCAGAGAAGAACGAGCCGAAAACCATGATCGACAATACAAAATGGCCCAGCTGTGAGCGTTGCGTTCAGGATGGACGTTTGAAATGTGAAGATGGAATGCCGCATGAATTCAGAGTGCATGAAGATTCTATTTACTACTTTGATAAGTATTATGGCTGGGAAGGTAAAACAATCAGCTTTTGTCCATTTTGTGGCCGTCCTCTCACAGATGAGGCTTGGACAGAGTTGAAAAAGAGATTGGAGGTACTGAACAATGGCTGAGTACATAGACAAAGACAAAATTCTAACCCATTTATTCAGGAGGTAGGGAACGAAAATGCGGTTGATTGATGCGGATGCACTATGGGACGCAATTCGAAATGATGTTGCCCCTTTTACAATAGGAATGATTTCAAGGCATATTCATAAAGCCCCCACCATTATGGAACTTCCAGAACCACCAAAGGAGGAAAGCAATGAGTCCGAATGATGTTCCCGACATAAATGTCGGAGAGTTTGATGCCAGTTATAACTTTGGATAAGAGGTAGAAGAAAATGAGTTTAATTGATTTATACATAAGAGACAAGCAAACTGGAAAAGTTCACATGGTGGGTAGTGACCGTCACGACAGCCTATTGGTAGACGATAACGGGACTGTGCACTATAAGAATCTGCAAAACGGGGACGGTTGCGGAGATAACAGCCACACAGATACGGAATCCGGTTATGAATTTATGCCCAGCGAATACGGGGAATTGGAACTCTGATGAGCAGATTGACCATGAGCCCCTGCAGCTGCTGCCCTATGCGGGACAGGTGCGACCATAAAGACACTCCGGAAGAGATCAGGCGGGAGGTGTGCAGCTGGTTTGAGCTGGCGGAGAGGTATGGGGTCAAGTGCTGCGGCTCCTGCGATTGGTACCAATGCGACATAGACAAGCCTATCTGTCAGAATTATTTGACTACCAAGGAGCCGGATGGATTTTGCGACGAATGGGAGGAAAGAACGAATGGACTACAAAAAAATGGAAGAGGAATGCCTGCAGGACATACAGCGGATTCAGGTAAAGATTTCCCTGCTGAAAGCAAATAGTGGCAAACATCGCGGGATGAACATTGACGCTCAAATTTCCGGGCTGGAAGATATCCTCACAGAATTACGGCTGAAAATCAAGATGTGCAGGAAACGGCAGGAGGCGGCATGACACCAAAGGAGTACTTATCCCGGTACCGGGACCTGGGGCAGAGCATCGACGCGAAACGGGCGCAGCTGCAGCGGCTTCGGGAACAGGCCGTACAGATCACCCAGGCGATCCGCCCCGACAGGGTACAGAGCTCCGGAGACCCGGACAGGCTATCTGGCGCCGTGGCCCGGATCGCGGACGCGGCGGCGGAAATCGAACAACAGATTCTCCAGAGGGAGGCTGTCCGGCGGGAGATTGAGGCCGCCATTGAAAAGGTGCCGGACGGGGCGCAGCGCGTTCTGCTGGAGTATCGGTATCTGGCGGGACTGACTTGGGAAGAAATTGCTGTCAGGATGCACTACAGTTACCAATGGGTCTGCATCCTGCACGGACGAGCGTTAAAAGAGTTGATAGTAATTGATACTCCTTCTGTGCTATAGTATAAGCTGGAAGAAAAAACAGCCGGGGACTATCCCCCGGCCTCCCTGCATAGTTCATCCAATGTCACGCGTAAAGCGTCGGCAAGTTTTATCATGGTCGAAACGCGGCCATCGTTCCCGCCTTCTAAATCCTGTATCGTACGGCGCGGAACACCGGAGATTTCGGAAAGCTTCATCACGGACAGCTTTCTTTCCAGCCTGATTTTTCTCAGGTTACTCATCGGATCTCCCCTTTCTGATTGCTGTAATCAACGCTGCTACAGCCGATATAGCGGCCGCCGCCAGAAAATAAATTCCAACGCTTTCAAACCAGATCCATCCGGCGGCAACACACAGCGCGGTGAAAATTAAAGCATACAAGGTTGACTTTTTCATGATGTCCCATTATGATAAAGACGAAGGTACTTAGGGCTGTTTCCAGCCCCTTTCCCCTTCGGATTACCGCTTCCTTCTGCTGCGATGCTTGGGGGCGGTTTTTCTTTTGTCCTTTCTGATACTGTGTACCAGTGCAATCGTGGCTATGATGTTCGCCCAGATTGTGAGGACAATTCCGATTATGTCTTTTACTTCAATGGTTATCACCTCTTTTCTATGTTTTAATTATAGCACGTTATAGCGTGCAAGTCAAGTGTTTTCTTAAAAATAATCTAGGTTTTATCAGGCGTTTCGGGATTTCCGGAGCGTCTTTTTTGATGGAAAAAAGGAGAGCGAAATGCCCTCCTTCTTTTCGTCTCAGGTGATGATCTTTCCGTCTGACAGCGCCGCAGCCAGCTTCTTCAGCGTGGTTTTAGGGCCTGGGTACTCTGTGCCCGCTATATGGAAGATGCCGGAGCCTGCTTCCCAGAGTATCGGAGCTATCCGGGAAAGACCTTGACGCAGGGCCAGGTATGTTACCCGGAGCCGTTCAGCTGCCAGACGGTAGGCGTCCGGTGGAAAGTCGCCCTGTTCCAGAGCCAGATTCAGCACCTCTTTTGCATAGAGGAGATTGTGAGACTGGCTACAGGACAGCAATTCTTCTAAATGCATTTGGTTCACCTCCCTTCCTGGTTCAGGATAGCGGGGTGAATTGTTTTTGTATATCAGTTTGAGAGGAGGCGGTGCCATGTTGTGCCCGTTGCCAGGTAAATGTATTCATGATGAATTTATCAGAACAGGCGTGCATTTTTGCTCTGCGCCGCGGTGCCCTCACGCACGGCTGGTGCGGATGGCTTTGGGGGAGCAGATTCAGGCGATCTGCCGGAAGAAGCAAAGGACGGAAGCGGAGGAAATACAGCTGGAACGCCTGAAGAAAGAATATGCGGCCGCACTGGAGAATGTGAAGCCTTAGAAAAAAAGGAGAGGTAAAAAGGCATGATAAAAAAGCCGGGACTAAAAGAGCAGGGCTTCTATCATGGCAGGACATGGCGTCATTTACGGAAACTGGCATTACAGCGGGATTGCTACTTGTGTCAAGAGTGTCTAAAAAAAGGACACGTCACAACAGCCACCGAGGTGCATCACCTGCTCCCAGTCGACGAGAGGCCAGACCTCGCCTTGGAGCTTGCCAATCTGCAGAGCCTATGCTGGCAGTGTCATGAGCAGACGAAGCATCGACGGGACTGCACACCGAAAGGAATCAGAGTGATTCGTGTGCGTGACGGTGTGGCGGAATGAAAGTGGGTTGAATAGCCAGGAGAGATTGAAGAGAGGAAGAGTCCCCCCTACCCCAAAAGCCGGCGCACAGCGATTTTGTAACCGCGTGCCCTTATACTCAGGGACGGAGAGGGGTTTTCATAGGGGGTGTTCCCACACAATGGTTTTGGAAAGGGAGGCGGAAAACGATGACAAAAGCGGGGGAAAAATTTATTCGGGATTTGCCGGACGATAAGGAAATCCGTGGAGAATACCGCCGGCTTTTAAAGCTGTTTGAAAACGCGCCGGAGCAAAAGCTGAACCTTGCCCGAAAGGAGCTTGCCAGGGCGGCCTTTCTGGGCGTCACAATCGACAGGCTGGAAAAGGACATCACGATGAAAGGCTACGAGGAAGATTACCAAAACGGGCAGAACCAAAAGGGAAAAAAGAAGACAGCGGCAGCAGACCTGCATGTGTCCTATACCAAGAACTTTCTCGCCGTAATGAAACAGCTTCATGGCTTTTTAGGCGCAGAGGCCGGTGATGAGGATGACCCGTTCGACAGTTTCTGAGGAAGTCAGGAATTCGAAAGCATACCGGTATGCCAAGGACGTCACAGAGGGAAGAATTGTTTCCGGAAAACGGCGGATCCAGGCCTGCAGCCGTTTTTTATCGGAGCTTTCCATGCAGGCAGACGAGAATTACCCCTGGAGATTTGACCTGGAACTGGGATACCGGCCCATCCGTTTTATCGAGGAATTTTTAGTTCCGACCAAAGGCGCGTACAAAAAGACCACGCTCTTGCCGTGGCAGCATTTTGTGGAAGCAAATTTATACGGCTGGGTATCGAAACAGACGGGATACAGGAGGTTCCGGGAAGGCCTCATCATTGTAGGGCAGGGAAACGGAAAATCCACTATGATTGCCGGGAATGCTGCTTACAGCCTTACAAAGGACGGCGAGCGCGGCGCCGAGGTTTACTGCCTCGCGAATGCTAAAGACCAGGCAAGGACAGTTTTTGATGAATGCTCCAATCAAATTCTGGCCAGCCCGATTTTGTCAAAGCACGTGCGGGTTACAAAACAGGGAATGTTTTTTGACCGGACAAACAGCTTCTTTAAGCCGCTTGCATCGGACAGCAAAAATCTGGACGGAAAGAATGTGCACATGGGCGTGTTCGATGAAATCCACGAGTTCCGGGATTACAAGCTGCTCAATGTCATCAAGGGAAAAACCAAAAAACGGCGGCAACCGATGATCCTTTACATCACAACGCTGGGAAGCGTAATCGACGGGCCCTTGATGGATTATTACATCCTGGGCGGGCAGATTCTGGACGATACGGGAGCGGTGGCCAAGAGGGCATCTGACCGCATGTTTATCTACATAGACGAGATCGATGAAAACGACGACCCGGAGGACACTTCCTGCTGGGGAAAGGCCAATCCATCGATGGGCGCACTGCTGGACAAAGAGGACATGATTGACGAGTGGGAACGAGTGAAAAGCGTGCCTGCGGAGCGGAGCAATTTTATCAACAAGCAGCTCAACGTCTTCACAAATGTGGATGAACTGTCTTTCCTGGACGCCAAGGTCATCCTGAAAAACAATCGGGAAATCGATGAGAAGGAACTTCTCGGAAAGCCCTGTTACGGCGGGTTCGACCTTGCAGAAACAGAGGATTTCACTTCCGCCTGCCTGGAGTTCGAGCTTCCTTCCAGAGATTTGTTTCTGCTGGAACATTCCTGGGTCCCGGAAAAAAAGGTGAAAGAGGACAGAGAAAAGCTGAATTGGCAATACCTGGTGCAAAAGGGCTGGCTGACAGTGGTGCCGGGAGAGTATGTGGATTATAACCTGGTCTATCAGTGGTTTGAAGAGTGCCGGAAGAAATATTGTATTGACAGCATCGGATTTGACCCCGCAAAGGCCTTTTTGCTGGTACAGCTGATGCGGGAAAAGGGCTTTATCCTCAACGAGGTGCGTCAGGGAGAACTCACCCTGACGGCGCCTATGGACGACCTGAAGGAACGGTTTCTGGACGGTAACGTCATCCACAACAACAACAGGCTTTTTTCCTGGTACCTGGGGAACGTAAAGCTCACCAAGAGAGGGCCGAATGCTACATACCTCCCCACAAAGCAGAGCAAATTCCGGAAGATAGACGGATTTGCGGCTTTCCTGGACGCGCATACGGAGCTTCTGCGCAAAAGTGCCGGCACGATTTCGCCGGAAAAAAGCCTGTCAACTATCATCAGCTTGCCCTGAGAGGCAAAAGAAAGGAGGGGAAAACTATGGGATTTATAGCAAGACTAAAGAGCTTTCTGGGCCGCGACACGCCGCAGAAGCGGGAGCTTAAGGGCGGCAGGCCGGTGTTCTGGAAGCGGGGAGATTACACGCTGAAGAACAGTGAATTGCTGTTTTCGGCGGTGTCCCGGATATCAAACGCGCTGTCGGCCATGCCTGTGCAGCTCTACAGCGGATCCGCGCCGCTACGGGATGATTTGAACGACATTCTGAGCTTCTCCCCCAATCCCAATATGACGAGCTGCCAGTTTTTCAAGACAATGGAGGCCTGCAGAGACACGGCGGGAAACGCCTATGCCCTGAAAGCTTACGCACCGGACGGGCGGCTGGAACGGATTGACGTGCTCGACCCCCAGCGCGTACGGCCGGTACTGGACACGGACAGCGGGGAACTGTGGTACCGGATTACACCGGAAAACGGTGAAGAAATGTTGGTGCACAGCTACCATGTGCTGCACGTCCCTTTCATTTCGGTAAACGGATACACGGGGGTAAATCCCGTGTCCGTCCTGCAGGACACGCTGGATTATTCAGAAAACATCCAAAGCTTTTCCGTGGAGCAGCTGAAACAAGGTGTGAACGCAAAGGCTGTGATGGAGGCTCCGGCAAACCTGGGAGAGGACCAAAGGAGAAGGATGATCGCCGACTTCATGCAGACATACCGGGAAACTTCCGGAAATATTCTGCTGCTGGAATCAGGAGTGACGGCAAAAACCCTGAACCTCTCCCCCATTGACAGCAAGCTGTTTGAGGTAGAGAAGATCACAAGGTCGAAAGTGGCAATGGTGTATAACATTCCCCCTCACCTGCTGGGCGATTATTCCGACACTTCTTTTTCTTCACAGGAGCAGCAGATGCTGGAATTTTTGATGCTCACTATGCTTCCCATCGTGACGGCATACGAGCAGGAGCTGAACAAAAAGCTGCTGACATCTGAACAGAGGAAAGCGGGGCTCCGCTTCAAATTTAACATGGACAGTATTTTAAGGGCAGACGCCGCCACACAGGCAGAGGTGGATTATAAGGCCGTGCGTAGCGCCTGGAAAACGCCGGATGAAATTCGCGGGGAGAGAAATCTGCCTGCGTTTGAAGGGGGAATTGGTAGCCAGCCGATGATCTCGCAGGATTTGGCAACTTTAGAGTATACCGTAAAACAAAAGCCGGGCGTATTGGCTGGAAAGGACGGAGGAAAGCATGCTGAAGACGAAAGAGCCGTCGGTACAGACAGCGACGGCAGAAAATGACATTGCACTGATACATCAATTTACCAGGAACGAGCTTAAACCAGAAGAGGTATATTGCTTTTCGGTGACGCTTTGCGACAACGAGATAGACCGGGACATGGAACAAATTTCCGATGAGGCGCTGCATAAATTGGCAGAGCTATACGTGGGAAAAACCGGGATTTTCGATCATAATTGGACTGCAAAAGGCCAGGTTGCCCGGATATACCGCTGTGAAGTGGTAGAAACAGGGAAACGGAACAGTTTGGGGGCGCCGTATCGATATCTGAGAGGCAGCGCCTACATGCTGCGCAATGATGAAACCAGGAGCATGATTGAAAAGATCGAAGCCGGAATTCTAAAGGAGGTTTCCGTAGGATTTGCGGCAAAACCTGTTGTATGTTCGGTTTGCGGCGCAGAAATGAGAGGATGGGAATGCCAAAAACATCATCAAAAAGGGAAGGTTTACGACGGAAAGAACTGCTATGGAATCATTACAGAGCCCACAGACGCCTTTGAGTTTTCCCTGGTGGCGGTTCCTGCACAAAGGGCCGCCGGGATTACCAAGGCGTTTTCCAATGCGTGGGACGCCTTTACCGTACTCATGGAATCCGACCTGGAGCCAGAGCTTCTGGAAAAACTGAGCAAACGATGCCATGAGGCTCTTTTGAGTGCGGAGGAACGCAAGGAAAGACAGAAATTGCTGGCAGAAAACGAGAAAATTTTAACTCGTTTCAATAAACAAACTTTGAAAGGATGAAAAAAATGGCAAAAATAACGCTGTTCGAAATGAAGGAAAAGCTGGCCGGCCTCTCTGCTGCGATTCAGGCGGACGCTGAATGGATTGCTGAAAAAGGAGCCGACCCTGCCGTGCAGATGAGCGACATCACGGCCAAAAAGGCACACCGCGACGAACTGCAGGCCCGCTACGACATGCTGAAAGCCGAGCATGACACGATGGAGGCAGTTCAAAAAGAGAGCGTCCGCGAAAAGTGCAGAGAGGAAAACGCCCGCGAGAACTGCGGAGAAGAAGGCGGAAAAGCACAGCTGATCCGGGCGAAGGGCATTTTCTACCGCGACGCTCTGAAGGGCAATGTACAGAAGGTTTATGAGGGCCTGGGCGCAATCCCCGCCGGAGATGGAGACCTGGGAAGCGGTGAAAAGCTGCTGCCTAAGAACATTTCTACCGATCTTTTGATGGAGCCGGAGCAGGACAACCCGCTGCGCGGGATCTGCCGGGTAACAAACATCTCCGGGCTGGAGGAGCCGAAGCTTGGTTTTACCATTGCAGACGCCGACATCGGGGACGTAACCGACAAGCAGACTGCCAACGAGATCGAAACCCAGGGCGATTCTATTTCTTATGGCCGCCTCAAAATGAAGGTGAAGGCGGTTGTAAAGGACACCGTGCTGCATGGGACGGAGACCGATCTGGTAACGGCGGTGGAAACAAACCTGCGCTCCGCGCTGGCGTACCGTGAGAAACACTTCGCCTTCCTGCCCGCTGAAGCCTGCGCCACAGACACGGCACATGCCCACATGAGCTTTTATAATGGCTCTGCGATCAAGGCGGTGGAGGGCAAAACCCTGTATGAGGCCATTGTGGCCGCGTATGCCGATCTGGCGGACAAGTACTCCGTCAACGCCCGTGTGGTGATGCGCAAAGCGGATTACTACAACATGATCGCTTCCCTGACCAACACAGCGGAGGCTTTGTTCACCGACAAGCCCGCCATGATTCTGGGGATTCCCGTGGTCTTCTGCGACAAGGCGACTGTCCCGGTGGTAGGAGACTTCAGTTATTACGGCATCAACTATGACATTGGGTCCATCTATGAGACGGACAAGGATGTGGACAAGGGCGAGTACTACTTTGTATTCACCGCATGGGGCGATCAGCAGATCCGCATGAAGAGCGCGTTCAGAATTGCAAAAAAAGCGGCGGGGGAATGACGGCGGGCCATTCGGATGAGCCGGAGAATGGCCCGCAATTGACAAGGGTTCAGGCGAATTCCGCGGTATTCCTGACCGCTCCCGCAGCCGCACAGCCTGAGCTTTCCGGAAACGGCGGGGCGGATGTTACAAATCCGGTGAAGAGAACGGCAAAACGGAGGAAACCAGATGGTGACTGACGCGGCGTTCAAAAAACATCTCAACCTGCTTCCTGACGATGAAGAAGACGTTTCGATCTATCTTCGGGCAGCACGGGTTTCCGCGCACACGGCGGGAATACCGGACTTTCCGGACAATCCTCTGTACGACCTGTTTCTGCTGGAGCTGGCCTCCATGTACTATGAAAACCGGGCAATGGGATTTTCGGGAACCTATCAGGCGGCGGCTCAGACCAACGCGCAGGCTATGATAGATGCGTTTGTGCTGCAGCTGAGATATGCTGAAAATGCAGAGGAGGTCACATGAGCAAGTTCGCAAATCCGGGGGAACTGAGAACACCGGTGGCCTTCAAACATACCGTACGGAGTACGGACGGCATGGGATTCCCCGTGGAAGAGGAGAGAAATGTGTTTGGAGAGGGCCGTGAGGTCCGTGTGAAGTGGGTGAACGCCCACGGCACAGAAGTGTTTGAGACCATGCAGCTTCAGCTGCGCGAACCTGCAACCCTCACCATGCGGTATTCTCCCAAAATCACAGAACAGTGCCTTGTGTTCAAAAAGGGAGACAGCCGGCCCTTTGAGATCGTCAGCATCGACAATGTGGAAGAGCGGAACCGGTGGCTGGAACTCAAGGTGCAAAGAAAGGTGGAGGCGCGATGACCATTGAAGAACGGTTGTATTCCGCCCTCTCCGCGCTGGGGCTGCCGTTAGCTTTCGCTGTCTTCCAGGGAAATGACACAGAATATATTGTCTTCCAGTACGTTTCCCTGGGAAGCGATTTTGCCGACGATGAGCCCGGACACGAAAGATACCTGATTCAGGTGCACTACTACGCCCCGCTGTCAAAAAACACTTCCCGGATGCGGAGGCGCGTTCAGAAGGCATTGTTCGACGCGGATTTTACCTGGCCGGAGACCTTTACGGCAGACGATAAGGACGGAAGGCATATTGTGTTCGAGTGCGAGGCGGCAGGAGGGCTGGAAAATGGCGACCTTTCGAATTGACGGGCTGGAGGAATTTTCCCTGAGCCTGGATGAAATAGCTAAGATACCGGACGCTGTTTTGGACGAGATGATCGAGGCGCAGGCGGATATCATCGAGGCCGCTCAGAAGGCCAGCGCCGAAGCTTTCGGCGTGAAGGACACGGGGATTATGCAGAGCTCCATCGGACGGGGAAAACCGCGCCGTACAAAGGACGGGCGCTCTGTTTCCATTTATCCGCGGGGAAGCAGAAAACGTGGAAACACGTCTGTCAGAGAGGCGGAAATAGGCTTTATTAACGAGTTTGGCAAGAAGGGACAGAGCGCCAGGCCTTTCATCAAAACGGCAAACGAGCGGCACGCAGAGGAAGCCGTGAACGCCTCCGAGAAAATTTATCGAAACTATGTGGAAAGCAAACTGAGAAAGGGCTGATAGCAATGGCAAAGTTTGGAGCAAATTACCCCTGCTTTAAGGGAAAGAAAAAAGAAAAGGGCGTAATCATCGGCAAGCTGGTGAGCGCCAACCTCACCGTCAACATGGCCAGCGGGGAACTGTATGCGGATGACGCTCTGGCAGAACAGATTTCTGAATTTTCCAGCGGAACAATCGCAATGGAGACAGACGACATGGACGCGGCCGTGGCGGCGGAGATTTATGGATGTACCGTTTCGGAGGATAATACTGTCACATATAAGGCAGGAGACAACGCGCCCACGGGCTCCCTGGGATACTACAAGGTGCTGATGCGCAAGGGAGTAAAGGCATACGAGGGTTATTATTACCCTAAGGTACGTGCGGCGCTGGGAAACGACAACGCACAGACGAAAAGCGGCTCCATTACGTTTCAAACCACCAGCACCACCTTTACTGTGTTTGCAGATGACAACACGGATTGGAGGGTGACGAAGCTGTTCGATACGGACGCCGAGGCACGGAAATGGATTGATGAAAAGTTGGCTATTCAGAGCGTCCAGGAACCCCCTGCCGGCTCCTGACAGATTGAAAAAAAGGAAAAAGGAAGCAGGGGCCAAAGCGAGGCTCCTGCTTTTTGTTTTGCCTGGAGGAGAAAAAATGAACCGGATTGTAAAAATCACCTGGAACGGGACGCCTATCTTCCTGAACTATTCGATGGAGGTCATGTTTTCTGTAGGAGATAAATTTGGAAACCTTGCAAATGCGCTGGAGGCAGTGGAGAAGAGCTCCCGGGAAGGGCTTGAAGCCGTGCGGTGGTTTGCCTGCCAAATGGCCAACGACGGCGAATTGTACCGCCGTGAGATGGGTTATGACAAGGGAAAGATGTATACGGAGCAGGACTTCTCCGGGCGGATGCATCCACAGGAGTTTTCCGAGCTGCGGGACGCTGTGGTGGAAGCGATCGCCAAGGGCTACCAACGGGAGCTCCAGAATGAAGAAGACGAGGTGGATTTGGGCCTTGCGGAGCTGAACAGAAAAAAAGACAGGGCCGGGAAATAGTCTCTCAGTACACCTATCTGGCAGTCGCAATCCTGCGGCTGACAAGAAAGGAATTTCTGAGGCTAAATCCCGGCCTGTTTTTCGATATGGCAGAGCAGCGGCGCCGCTCTGTTTCAACGGTGGAAGTTCCAGAATAGCGGGGACAGGGCGTTCTATCCCCCGGCTCCGCCGGGAGGATTTTTCGACGCAGCTTCCACCTTTTTCCGGCGTTTTTCCCGCATTTCCTCCCAATTCTTGTTAAAGTTCCATTTTAACTGGGAAAAGAAAGACATATGCCTGACCAGATATTCCTCTTCCTTTTTCTCCCAAAAGGCAATGGCCTTGTCGATTTCGTCCAGCTTCTGTTCCAGCTGCTGCGGGGTTTCAGGGGGCCGGGAAACGCCCGGATGCTGCAGCCAGCTTTGCTTCATCCGACGGTTTTCCTGGATGTAAAAATCCTTCAGGGCTAGCAGGTTTTCCCGCATCTTTCGGACGTCATCCAAGTATTTTTCGGAATCCGGGTCAGGAAAGGTCCATCCATATTTTTTTTCGAATTCTCTTTTCGTCTTTTCAAATTCCTCGATAAAATAGGTTCCCACATATCCCATATCCCCACCCTCTTTCCTGTTAGATTTTTACACTTTTATTTTATCACAAAAGGCCCATTTTGTAAACAAAATCCCGGAGGAGTGATCGGTTTGGCGACACGCACAATATCTACAAAACTTGCCATCGAGGGAGAAGATACTTACCGCGCTTCCGTTTCAAATATCAACGCCTCCTTAAAGGTGCTGCAGTCCCAGCTCAAGGAAGTGGAAAGCAGGTTCCTGGGGCAGGAAAACAGTATGGATGCCGTCAGCGCAAAAGGAAAAGCGCTGGCTGCCATAGAAGAAGCCCAGAGGCAAAAGGTGGAAGAGGTAGCCCGGGCGCTGGAAAACGCAGAAAACGCCGTCCGGAAGTATGGGCAAGAAAACGGAGAGCTGAAGGCAAGGCTGGAAAAAAACAGCGCCGCCCTGGGAGAACTGGGAGAAAAGACGGAAAAATCCGGTGAGCGGTGGAACCGCTATGCCAAAACGGTTTCCGACAGCGAGGAAAAGCTGCTACAACTGAAAAAGACCTCGGGGGATACCACGGAGGAACAGGAAAAGCTTCATGCGAAGGTGGACCGGGCAAAGGCGGCGATGGAGCGGCTGGACAAGTCCACAAACGGGGCGGCCAAGGAGGCTGGACGGCTTCTGCTGGAAAACAAGGAACTCAATGCAGAGCTCGCTTCCAACAGTCAAAAGGCAGCGGCAGCGGAGAAGGGCGTGAGCTCCTGGACCATCGCTCTGAACCGGGCAAAAACGGACCTGAACAAGGTGACTGCGGAGCTGAAAAAAACACAGGATGCTTACGAAGGCGTTTCGACAGCATTAAACAAGACTGAACAGCAGCAAAGAAAGGCCAAAACAACCGCAACGGCAATGCAGGCCAACATTGCCTCTCTGGCAGTCGCTCTGTCGGACAAGCTGGGAATGGCCCTGCGGCGCGTCTATGAGACGGTAACGGACTGCATCCGTGCGTCGACAGAATTTGAGTCCGCTATGGCGGGCGTAAAAAAGACTACGGACCTGACCGACGAGGAGCTTTCTGCAATGGGGGATCAATTCAAAGCCCTCTCTACAGAGATCCCCATTTCCGCCGTGGAATTCGCCAATATTGCTGAAGCTGCGGGGCAGCTTGGCATTCAAAAAGAGAGCATCATCGGGTTCACGAAGACGATGGCAAATTTGGGCGTAGCCACCAACATGACCGCCGAGGATGCGGCCACGCTATTGGCCCAATTTACGAACGTGACTGGCATGGACCCCAGTAAATATGAGAATCTTGGGTCTGTGATTACCGATCTGGGAAATAATCTCGCCACCACCGAATCCAAAATTGTGGACATGTCTCAGAGGCTTGCCGGAGCGGGGACGCTGGCCGGTTTGACCGAGCCGGAGATTATGGCTCTGGCGGGCGCCATGAGTTCTGTAGGCATCGAGGCGGAGGCCGGAGGCACCGCCATGACCCAGACCCTTACAGGCATAGAGAAAGCTGTCACAAAAGGCGGAGAAAAGCTGGAAGGATTCGCCCGGATCGCTGGAATGTCCTCCGAGGAGTTTTCCACTACCTGGAAAAACGAGCCCATAAAAGCTGTGGAGGCGTTTATCGGCGGCCTGGGAAAGATGGAAGAAGCCGGAGAGAGCAGCACGATAGCCCTGGAAGATCTGGGGATTAAGGGTGTGCGCCAGACCAATATGCTCAAAAGCCTGGGGAAAGCCTCGGAGCTTCTGGGAAGCTCTATCGGAATTGCAAACATTGCCTGGGAGGAGAATACCGCTCTTGCAAAAGAGGCGGAGACACGGTACGAGACCACGGAAAGCAAATTCACCATGTTCAAAAATTCCGTGGAAAATTTAAAGGCTGCCGTGGGAGACCAGCTGAACCCTACCCTGGCAGGCCTTGCGGAGGCGGGAACTGACGCGGCGAAATGGGCGGCCGATTTTGTGGAGCAGAACGAAGCGGTGGTACCGGCGATCGCAGCTGTGGCAACGGGGATAGCCGTACTGGCAGGGGGCGCTGTCATTGCAAAAATAGCAACCGCAGAGCTGACTAAGACAATTTTGGCGGCTTCTGTCGCTGCGATGTCAAACCCGTTCGTTCTGGCGGCAGCTGCGGTGGCGGCGCTTGGAACGGCCATTTTCGCGGCAGCGGCCAACGCGGCGGCCGGCTCACCGGAGTTTCAAGAACTCACACAGGACGCTAAAAACCTACAGGATGCTCTGAAGGAGCAAAACAAGATTTATGAGGATACTGTTTCCCGGACGGAAGCAGCCGCCCAGGTGGCGGAAACCTACATTGAAAAGCTGGAAAAACTGGAAGCCGCCGGGGTGCATACCAAAGAGCAGCAGGAGGAATACCACAACACTCTCCTTTTGCTGTGCCAGGCCGTTCCGGAGCTGGCACAATACATCGATCTGGAAAACGACGCTATTGAAGGCGGAACCGCCGCGCTTCGAAAGAACACGGAGGCCTGGAAAAACAACGCCATCCAGCAGGCCTATCAGGAACGCCTGACAGAGGTTTATAAGGAATACACCAAAGTACAGACAGACGCGCAGATCAGCGAAAACAAGCTGAATGAAGCCCTGGCTAAAAAAGAGAGCGCGATTCAAAACATCACCGCCGCCGAAGAGCGCCAGCTGGAGCTGGAAAAGCAGATGGACGAGCTGCGGGAAAAGGCGTTCGACGGCGACGAGCAGGCGGCGGAAAAGCTTCAGGGACTGGCGGAGGAATACGGGATGCTGTCGGACAGCATCTTTGAATATTCCGAACAGCTGAGCCAGGCCGAAGAGGATGAAAAAAGCTACCAAAGGGCAAAGGAAGAAAACAGCGACGCTCTGGCTGAAGCAAGCGAAGCGGTAAGGGATACAGAGGAGGCAGTGAAGGAGCTGACCGACACTCAGGCGGAGGGGACAAAACAAGCCGAGGAGTACAGCGCTGCTTCTGAAAAGATTGCCATATCCCAGGAGGAACAGGAGGCCGCCTCCAAATCTCTTAAAAAAATGTGCGAAGAGCTGGCGGAAGAATACAAGGCATCCTATGAGGCCGCGTATTCGGCCATATCCGGCACGGCGGGGTTATTCGGGGATTTCGCATACCAAGCGGCGGAAAGCGCCAACCTGTCTGTAGACGAAATGGCAGAGCATTGGCGGACCCAGGCGGAAAACATCGGAAACTACACGATGAACCTGGAAAAGGCGGCGAAGTATGGCATTACGGAAGGCCTCGTGGCCGCGCTGTCGGACGGTTCAGAGGATAGCGCAGCCTATATCGCCACAATCGTTGGGAAAATTGAGGAACTGGGCGGATCCACAGAAGGGATGAGCGAAGAAGCCAAAAAATTTGTGGACGGATTCAATTCTGAATTCGAGAGAACCGAGCAGGCAAAAGAATCTTACGCCCGCACGCTCGTCAGCCTCAAATCCCAAACCGACGAAACCTTTTACGCCATTGGCCAAGCGGCTAAGGAATACGATTTAAGCGATGACGTTACCGCAATGCTGGAAAACGCATTTGCAAACGCAGGGGTAAATTATGCAGGCATCGGAGAGAATGTGGCAAACGGCGTGTCCAAAGGTATCTCTGACAACGCTGCTTCGGTAGGGTTCTCCGCAGAAGAAATGGCGGAAATGACCCTTGAAACCCTGCGTGCACGTTTCGGAATACACTCCCCTTCCACAGTCACAAAGGAGATGGGGATCAATCTCGATGCAGGGCTGATTGGCGGCATAGAGGAGAAAGGCCCGGACGTCATTAGAACGGTACAGAAGCAAGGAGAAAAAATCGCAGACATAATGGAACAGTCTGCAAAGAAATCTGTCGCCCAGTTTTCGAACGCCCTCTCCCCCATTTCTCAACGAACCCGTGCTATTTTAGAAAACTTGAAAGAAACGGTTGGAAGCGCTATCAATTCCCTTCCAGGAAGTTTCGAATACACAGGGGCTCAGATGGTGAACGGCATGATACAGGGTATTTATAGCAGGTCGTCGTCCTTGTATGCCACGGTTTCCTCCGTTGTTTCCGGAGCGATTGCCGCCGGAAACCAGGCTGCCAAGGTGAAATCCCCTTCCCAAAAGACCATTGAGATGTTTCAGCACGTGGGAGACGGCATGATTGAAGGTATCAAAAGCAGACGGGAAAAGGTTGCTGAAAGTACCCGGGACGTCGTGGAAAACGCCCTGAAAATCGATATGGGAAGCAGCCTTCGGGAGGCCGTGTTATCTATCGATACCATGAATCTATCACTGCAGGAACTGCAGACGGCCAATATTGGGGGAAGCGCCAGGCCTATTTATGTGGAAATAAAAAGCGGTGCGGTGCAAATCGATTCCCACGGAGAAAACGGAGAAGATCTGTATCAAAGCATTAAAGAAAGACTGGATTATGACGTGAGAAAGGCGGTGCGTGCAGGTGGTAGCTGGACGTAGCTATTTTAAGTTTAACGGCGTCTCTTCCTTGGATTTCGGGCTTGGAATCGAAGAAAAGAAAATTACGAAACGGGCTCGGAAAAGGCTTTCCATCATTTCAGTCCCCGGACGGTCGCAGGACTACGTGTACGGGGACGGGACTTGGGAAAACATGGAAGTTACTTACCGGGTATGGTGCGTGTCGAAGGAAAAAGACGAAATTTTTCAGCGCGTGGACGAGATTATTCGGTGGCTTTCCCCAGAAAAATACTGCGTGCTGGCAGACAATTACGACCCGGAATATTTCCGGTATGGCGTATGCACCGGCCCTGTTGATCCGGAGCTGCTTCTGCGCAGGGCCGCCCGTCAGGAACTTGTCTTTACGTGCGACCCTTACAAGTATTCCTGGGCTGGGAATCAGGTGCTGCGGTTCCGGGGCACTACGGCAAAGATTCATAATCTGGAAGGATATGAAGCGCTGCCGGTGATCCGGGTATATGGGGCGGGCAGCATCAAGCTGACGGTCAACGGGCAGAGCTGGACGCTTGCCAATGTGGCGACCCGCATCGATCTGGACAGCGCAGCCATGCGCACCACGGACGGGCTGACGGGGAATGCGGCGGACAGCAAAAAGACGGGCAGCGGGTATCCCGTACTGGTTCCCGGGGAAAACACCGTGACCATTTCCGGAGTTTCCGGAGGGATAGCGGATCAGATCGGGATCATTCCCAGATGGAGGCGGATATGAGTTATCCCACCATTTACGCCGGCACGGAGATCCGGTTTACCGGGAAGCTGCCGGAGCATGACGGCCTGGGCACATTGGCGGACTGTACGGGCTGCGAGGTCACAGAAGACATCGAGGGAGTTTTCGAACTGGAACTCACCTACCCCGCCTCCGGGAGGCTGTTCCGGTATCTGGCGCCGGACGCGCTGATACGGGTCAGCCTGGGCGCTATGAATCCCTTCGTGGGGTCCAACAATCAGCTTTTTCGGATAGCGCGCACAGAGTACCGCATGGACGGAGGCACGCCGGTGGTCACGGCTTTCGCGGAGCATTTGAGCTATGACCTGAATTATTCCTATACAGGGCCCATTACCCTGGACGACAAAAGGCCTTCGTACCTGCTGGAAACCATGCTGACGAACCGGTTCAGCACCAGGGACGGGTTTACCTGTGCCTGCAGCCTGCCCGCGGACACGGACTATCACCACTGGGCTTTTGAGGAACCCTATTCCATGCGGGAGGGCGTGTTAAAGCTGGCGGAAGAGTTCAATGGGGAAATCCTATGGGACAACCAGGAGGTAAAAATCGGCCTCTTTGGAGAAGACCGGGATTTTGTTGTGGAATACGGCGGGAACATGGCCTCCTTTTCCCGGGACGCCGATGTGTCGGAGTCGGTTACGGGAGTCTACATCTACTATAAGGACAGCAAGACGTACAGCGGGTACTCCGGGCCCTTTACGCTGGCTGACAATCCCTACGGCGTAACCCGGTACCGGCTGTACAACTGCGCGGACGACGTGCCGTCCGAACCCATGTCGTCCAACATGGAAGACATCGCTTTAGCCTGGCTCAGACGGCAGGAGATAAACCCTAAGACCAGCATTACGGCCAAGGTGACGGAGGTTCCGGAAGGCATGCCCATCAAGCTGTACGACCGTGTTCAGGTGGCTCACCGGGTATTCGGCGTCTACATAACCGCCCGCGTGGTGCGGGTCAGGTACGACGTGCTCCGGGACCGGTACAAGGAGTTGGAAATCGGCAGCCTGCCCAAGGATATCGCCAGGACGATCGCAAAAATGCAGAAAGGGGCAAAAGGATGAAAGAAACCATTGTGACCCTGGGGGGACCTGCCGCAACAACGGTGGTGCATGCCGTCCAGGGCGAGGCAAAAGCGCAGCGGCTGGTGATGCACCTGCATGACCTGCACGGGCGGGAAGTGGAGATTCCCACGGATGCCACAGTGACCCTGCACATTGAAAGCCCGGAGGCTCCCGTGCTGGTGGAATGCAGCCTGACGTCAGACAACGCCGCGGCGGCCGTACTCCCCTACCAGGCCTGCGACAAGGCAGGGCTCCACCCCTGCACGCTGCAGGTGGTATCCCAGGACATGGACCTGCGCAGTGAAAGCTTCATGCTGCGCGTAGAGCCAAACAACCTGGACGATGTGGCAAGCCTGCCGGAATTCGGGCCGCTGGCCACGCTGCTGCAGAGCAAGGGGGAAATCGCGGAGCTGCTGAAACAGGCCCAGGAAGCCGGCGCGGATCTGGACGAGGTGCTGGACAAGTACCTGGGGGATTTCCGCCCTCTCTGGCAGGGAACTTATGCGGACAGCGAGGAGTATACTGCGGCAATTACGCCGGACGGGACGCTGCTGCTCATCGACGCCTGGAGCTGGAACGGTACAGGGAGCTATTTTTCCACCGACGGCGGGAAAACCTGGAAGAAAACACAGTTCAGCACGGACGATGACCACGCTTTCATGGCAAAAGGCCTGGCAGTGGGGCCGCGCATTCTGGTGATCGACGACGACAGGCTTGTCTGGGGCGGCATTTCCAGCGTCACAGGGGAGCCTTACTGGGACACCCCGGTCAGCATTACATTCCCCGGGCTGCGCACCTCCCCGCCTTTTATGCAGACAAAATATCTCAATGGGAACTATTTTGCGCTGATCCATCCCGGCGGGGACTATGAGAGCACCCCGACGGGAAACAACATTTTTTATTTCACGGAGGGCGGCACGTCCCCTATCCACGTTTCCCTCCCCAACGCCCGCATGGTGGCCACGTCCATCGCTTACGACGAGATTCACGGCAGATACATTGCCGCCGGGCGGTATGCCTTTGCCTTGACGGAAGACGAGTACAACTACAAGGCCTGGGCTGCGGTATCCACAGACCTGCAGGCCTGGACCCAAGTCTACGACGATTACGACGCCGCATACTACTTTCCGGATATTGCCGTATTCCAGGGCAAGGTGTTTTTATTTCCGTATTCCAGCAAATATAAGTACCAGGCCAACTTTTACTATACGGAATCTGCGGACATCCTAAAGGGGCAATGGACCATGACGCGGCTGGACTACCCGGAAAGCAGCAGCGGATTCCAGTCCTGCAACGCTGCGGTCAACCTGACGGGCATGTTTGTGTACGGCAACGGGGACCGGATGTTTTATACCAAGGACGGCGCGGCCTTTGTCAAGTATGAAATCCCCCTGTTTACCGACAACGATAAGTACGGGAATATCGCGGGGCTTGGCCGGTATCTGCTGGCGGCCAGCTCATCGGATTATGTCTTGTACCGCACGGATTTAATCGGGGAAAACCTGATTGACAACCTGAACAGCCTGCAGCAAAGCTACCAGGAGGCCATTGGCAACGTAACCTCCAAGCTGCAAACCGTGGACGCCACCAATACACGCATTACCGCGGCGGAAAACGCCCGTGTCGACGCGGAAAACGCAAGGGCCGGCGCAGAGCAGGCCAGGCAGACTGTAGAAGCGGCCCGGCAGACAGCGGAACAGGAGCGAGTATCGGGGGAAGCTGCGCGGAACACGGCGGAAACGGCTCGGGCAGCCGCCGAATCCGCCCGGAACTTTTGGGACGATTACGATGCTGCCGCAGCCTATGTGCCGGGGAACAAGGTTGCCTTTGAAGGCTCCAGCTATTTGAACCTGGCGGCCTGCTCAGGGATATCCCCCACGGACAAAAGTAAATGGCGGCTGATCGCCGCCAAGGGAGACACCGGACCCCAGGGAATCCAGGGCCCCAAAGGCGAGACCGGCGCGGTGGGGCCGCAGGGAGCCAAAGGAGACACGGGAGCCCAGGGATTGAAGGGCGACACCGGCGCGATGGGGCCTACAGGGCCGCAGGGCCTGAAAGGAGACAAAGGAGATACCGGACCAGCAGGCCCTCAAGGTGAGCGCGGCCTGCAGGGCCTCACCGGAGAGCAGGGGCCTAAGGGAGACAAAGGCGATACAGGCCCTACAGGGCCCCAAGGGCTAAAAGGAGATACCGGCGCCCAGGGTCCTATAGGCCCCCAAGGCCCCCAGGGAGAAAAAGGAGACACCGGCCTCCAAGGTGAACAGGGAATACAAGGCCCGAAAGGAGATACCGGGGCCAAAGGAGAGCAGGGGCTTACCGGGCCTGCGGGCCCCCAAGGCGAGCAAGGGCCCCAAGGGCTGACAGGCCCCCAGGGTCCTAAGGGAGAAAAAGGCGACACTGGGGCTGCCGGTCCCAAGGGAGACACGGGTCCGGTTGGCCCCCAGGGCCCCAAAGGAGACACCGGACCCCAGGGGCCGCAGGGCGTAAAGGGAGAGACGGGAACCGGGCTCACCATCCTGGGACAGTATGCCACGGTGGAGGCGCTGCAGGCGGCGGTACCTTCCCCCACGGCGGGCATGGCCTACAACGTGGGAAGCGCCCCGCCCTACCGCATTTACATCTGGTCCGGCACGGAATGGATGGACAACGGCCCGCTGCAGGGCGCGCCCGGAGAAACCGGGGCCCAGGGCCCCAAGGGCGATCCCTTCACTTATGCTGACTTTACCCCGGAACAGCTGGAAGGGCTGAGAGGGCCCCAGGGTCCCAAGGGAGACACGGGAGCCAAGGGTGACAAAGGAGACAAGGGCGAAACCGGTGCTCAGGGACCAAAGGGCGAGACTGGAGAACGCGGACCGCAAGGAGAACCAGGCATACAGGGTGCAGCCGGACCAACTGGCCCCCAGGGGCCCAAAGGAGAGACAGGCCCTCAAGGACTGCAAGGTCTGAAGGGAGACCAGGGGCCAACCGGCCCCCAGGGGCCCAAGGGCGAAGCCGGAAACGACGGCGCGTCGGCGTATGAGCTGGCTGTTGCCGCAGGGGTTACCGGCACGCAG
>ENA-OYYF01000336-OYYF01000336.1-human-gut-metagenome-genome-assembly--contig:-NODE-336-length-21526-cov-4.191235_pt1 | contig 21526 bp, 15 predicted proteins | sample MGYA00243246_ERZ653441 | MGnify/ENA primary metagenome ERZ653441 (study PRJEB26926, sample SAMN06165054) | human gut metagenome | biome: ENVO:00009003; feature: ENVO:2100002; material: ENVO:00002003...
TCGTGGGCTAGGAGATGTGTATAAGAGACAGGCGCGTGTCAAAGCGGCTGGAAAACGCAGAGTTGGTGAAGCCCGTTGAGACCGCCGAGCCTTCCGAAGCACTTTCTGCGGAGGAACAGAAAAAGGTGCAGATGCGCCGTCAGCAGCGTCAGTTTCAGATGGAACACGCCGAGGATAACGACACACAGCCGCCCTCGGAAACGTCCGTCACAGAAGAAAAAAGGGCAGAAAATCCACCCCAGAATGTACCTGAACCACTGCCCTCATCGGAAACGCCGTTCAAGCCTCCTGCTTTGGAGCAGCACGGTGTTTCTTCTCATACCGGCACGGTGATTGCCGAAACGGTTGTCACACACAAGCTGCGCAAGACCTCGGCAGTGGAGGCAGTAGATGCGGATGCCGTTCTCTCCCAAGCGGCAGAGACTTCCTCCGCAAAGCCGGTCTCGGACGATGCCGTCCCGCCCACGAAGCGGATGCAGAAGCTCGAAAGGAAGTCCGAGAAGGCGCATGAGCGTCTGGATGCCGCCCGTGAGAAGCTGCCCACGCACAAGGTTCTCAAGAAGGAGCGCGTTTTTGATGAAGAGACCGGCAAGGGCAAAACCCGCCTTCATTTTGAGGATGAGCTGAAAAACCCAAAGGGCAAAGGCAAGCTGCAATTTGAAGCGGATAAAACCGTCCGCAAGGTCGGTGACACCCTCGCTTCCGGCATTCACGGCAAAATCCATGAGGTCGAACAGGAAAACTCGGCGGTTGAGGCGGCGCATAAAACGGAGATCGCCGCTGAGACTGCCGCTCGGCATTTCCGTCATCATCGGGAAAGCAGCGTCAACAAGCCCTACGAGAAGGTCTCCAAGCTGGAACACAAGGCGGATGCTGCGGATGCGAAGCTCCAATATGAGAGAAATCAGCAGGAGCATCCTGAGATGAAGAAGCAGAACATGAACAAGCACTACCAGAAGCAGAACATCAAGAAGGAATATGCCGCCGCTCGAAATGCCGGTTCTCAGACTGCCGGGACTGCCACAAAGAATACCGGCAAGAAGCTCGGTGAGAAGGCGTCCGACAAGATCAAGGAGTTCTTTGAGAAGAACAAGAAGGTCTTCATCTGGATCGGCGTCGGAATTGCCCTTCTCGTTTTGCTCGGTGCCGGTATCAGCTCGTGTTCGATGCTCACCTCTACCGGCTCGACGGTTATCGCTTCCTCCTATCTCAGCGAGGATGACGCGATGCTCGGCGCGGAGGCGCAGTATTGCCAAATGGAGCAAGAGCTGCAACGCTATCTGGATAACTATGAAAGCACCCATGACTATGACGAGTATCACTTTGATCTGGATGATATTGAGCATGACCCCTATGTGCTGATCTCCATCCTCTCGGCTCTCCATGAGGGCGAGTTCACGCTGGATGAGGTGCAGGGTACGCTTCAAATGCTGTTTGAGAAGCAGTACATCCTCACCGAAGAGGTCATCGTCGAAACCAGATACCGCACGGAAACCGACACATGGACGGACGCAGACGGCAACACGCACACGGAAACCTACCGCGTCCCGTATGACTACTACATCTGCAACGTGAAGCTCGAAAACTTCAATCTCTCCCATGTCCCGGTCTACATCATGTCTCAGGAACAGCTTTCCATGTACGCAACGTATATGTCGGTGCTGGGCAACCGCGAGGATCTGTTCGGTGACTCTCCCTATGTGGACAAGTACATCACAAATCCTCCCGCCGACTACGATGTCAACCCGGAATACTTGAACGACGAGAAGTTTGCGACACTGATCACTGAGGCGGAAAAGTATCTCGGTTATCCGTATGTGTGGGGCGGCTCCAATCCCGACACATCCTTTGACTGCTCCGGCTTTGTCAGCTATGTTCTCACGAACAGCGGTCTTGTGAATACCGGGCGGCTGGGCGCACAAGGACTTTACAACGTCTGTGCGCCGGTTTCAAAGGCAAATGCACAGCCCGGTGATCTCATCTTCTTCGTCGGGACGTATGACACCCCCGGTGTGTCTCACGTCGGCATTTACGTTGGTGATGGGGTCATGATCCACTGCGGCGATCCCATTCAGTACACATCCATCAATTCTTCCTACTGGCAGTCTCATTTCTATGCCTTCGGAAGACCCGCTTATTAAGAGAAAGGAGTTTTGCATGAATCCCAAGTACCAGAAAGTCCTCTCCGACATCGAGAAGGCTGAGAAGAAAAAGTCCGAAATCGAAGGGCAGCTCAAGGAGCTGTACGACAAGAAGACGGAGCTGGAAAACCTTGAAATCATCAATACCGTGCGCTCTATGGTGATGGACAAGGATCAGATCATGGCGTTCCTGTCTTCCATGAAGGGCGGCACCAAGCCCGCTGAAAATACGGAGGTAATCGACAATGCGTAAGAAGTTTCGTTTTCTGACCGTCCTTGCGGTCTGCGTCATGGTTCTGTCCTGCTTCTCGGTGACGGCGTTTGCCTACGCCGATGATACCGAGCAGAACCTTCCCGTTACGGAGGCAACCCAGCCGGAACAGCAGCCCGCAGTCACTCCCACGCCGGAAAAGCCGAAGGGTGAGCCGATTGACGATGAGGGCAACGCCTACACCCGCGACTTGCTCTATGATAAGGCAACCAACAAGCAGTTCATCACCATCCAGACGAAAAGCGGCAACACCTTTTTCATTGTCATCGACTACGATGCACCCATCAATGAGGACGAGGAACAGTATAAGACATACTTCCTCAACATGGTCGATGAGAGCGATCTGCTTGCGCTGCTGGATGATGATACTGCGGCTGCGCTGACCACCTGTAACTGCAAGGAAAAATGCGCTGCCGGTCAGGTCAACACCGACTGCCCAGTCTGCAAGACCAATATGAGCGAATGCACCGGCACAGCCCCCACTACACCTGAGCCGGACAAGGATGCGGAAACCGATGTCCCCGCCCCTAAGCCCGAAAAGAAATCCAACATCGGCATGATCCTCGTCATCTTTGCCCTTGCCGGTGCTGCGGGTGCAGCTTATTACTACATCAAGTTCGTCAAGGGCAGAAAGCCCAAGGATGAGGACATGGACTTCTTCGATGATGAAGGCTACGAGGAAGAGCCGTACATCAACGAGGATGAAGAGCCGCAGATTGCGGAGGATGCCGAAACGGAAGGTGATGAAGATTGATCTTAGTCATTGCTGAAAAGCCCAGCGTTGCCCAGTCCATCGCAAAGGTGTTGGGCGCGACGTCCCGCAAGGACGGCTATATGGAGGGCGGCAATTACATCGTTTCGTGGTGCTTCGGTCATCTGGTGGAGCTGGCAGACGCCAGCTCCTACGATGAGCGGTATGCCAAGTGGCGGTATGACGATCTGCCCATTGTTCCGGAAAGCTGGATGTTTGAGGTCACGAAGGACAAAGCCCAGCAGTTCAAGGTGCTGTCCTCTCTCATGAAGGACAAGCGCGTCACCGAGCTGGTCTGCGCAACCGATGCAGGACGCGAGGGTGAGCTGATCTTCCGGCTGGTCTACAACAAAGCCGGATGCACCAAGCCCTTCAAGCGTCTGTGGATCAGCTCGTTGGAGGACTCCGCCATCCGCGAAGGCTTCAATCATCTCCGGGACGGCAAGGAATATGACCGTCTCTATGAAGCGGCACTCAGCCGCTCGAAGGCGGACTGGATTGTCGGCATCAACGGCACCCGCCTTTTCACCACGCTCTATCACAAGAAGCTGGTGGTCGGGCGCGTCCAGACGCCGACCCTTGCAATGCTGGTGGAGCGTGACGGGAAAATCTCCACGTTCCAGAAGGAGAAGTATTTCAACGTCCACGTCGGCAAGGGTGATCTGACCGCCGATCTGGAAAAGGTCAAAACCGAAGAGGAAGCAAAAAGAATTGCGGCGGCTTGCGAGAAAAAGCAAGCCGTCGTTTCTTCTCTCAAGCGGGAGACGAAAACCGTCAACCCTCCGAAGCTCTATGATCTGACCACCTTGCAGCGCGAGGCGAACCGCTACTACGGCTTCACTGCCCAGCAGACGCTCGATCTCGTACAAACACTCTACGAAAAGAAGCTCCTGACCTATCCGCGCACGGACAGCCAGTTTATCACGGACGATATGGAGGACACCGCCCGTCAGGTCATTTCCATCGTCTGCCGCCAGCTTCCGCTTTTCTCCGACGTTTCGATTACGCCGGACATTGCCCGCGTAACCGACAACAGCAAGGTCACAGATCACCACGCTATTCTCCCAACCGTCCAGCTCGAAAAGCAGGATGTTTCGGCGCTCCCTCAGTCGGAACAGAAAATCCTCAATCTTATCGGGATGCGCCTTCTGTGTGCGACCGGCGAGAAGCACACCTATGCAGAAACGCAGATCTCGCTCTCCTGCGAGGGCTACGAGTTCAAAACCAAGGGGAAGACCGTCGTTCAAAACGGATGGAAAGCCATCGAAGAGCTGTTCAAGGCTTCCCTCAAGACGAAGGAAAAGGACGATCCCATGAAGTCCCTGCCCGAAGTCCATGAGGGCGATGTTCTGGATAATGTGTCCGCCAGCGTTACGGAACACTTCACGACGCCTCCGAAGCAGTACACGGAAGACACGCTCCTGTCTGCGATGGAGACTGCCGGAAACGATCAGTTTGACGATGACACCGAGAAGAAAGGTCTCGGCACTCCCGCGACCCGCGCCGGTATCATTGAAAAGCTGGTGAAATCCGGCTTTGCAGAGCGCAAAGGCAAATCCCTCATTCCCACAAAGGACGGCTGCAACCTCGTCTGCGTCCTGCCGGAACAGATCACCTCTCCCGCAATGACGGCGGAATGGGAAAACACGCTCATGGAGATTGAGCGCAGCAATGCGGATGCAGACGCCTTTCTCAGCGGCATTGTCCGGATGACCGGGGATCTCGTGAAAGCCTATCCGTTTCTCTCCGATGCCGAAGCCCAGCGTTTCGGCACGGGTAAGGAGGAAATCGGCAAATGTCCCCGCTGCGGCTCTCCGGTCTACGTCGGTAAGGGCAACTTCTACTGCTCGAACAAGGACTGCTCCTTTTGCCTGTGGGAAGACAACAAGTTCTTTTCCAGCAAGAAAAAGAAGCTGACCAAGAAGATTGCAAAGGAGCTGCTGGACAAGGGCTGGTGCCGAGTGACCGGGCTTTACACGCCGAAGAAGCCTCAGCTCTACGATGCTGTCATTCGTCTGGATGACAGCGGCGGCAAATACGTCAGCTTCAAGATGGAGTTTGACCGATGAGCCGCCCAAAGTATATTGCCTCTTGCAGCGGAGGCAAAGACAGCGTAGCGACGCTCCTGCTGGCTGCACAGCACAATGAGCCGCTTGACGAGGCGGTTTTCAGTGAGGTCATGTTCGACAAAGACACAAGCGGCGAAGTCCCGGAACACCGGGACTTCATTTATGACCAGCTCAAGCCCTTCTGCGAAAAGGAGCTGGGCATCAAGTTCACCATTCTCCACGCGGACAAGACCTACGATGAGGTGTTCCATCATGTCATCACCCGCGGACCGCATAAGGGCGAGGTTCGCGGCTTTGCATGGGCTGGTATGTGTGCAGTCAATCGTGACTGCAAAATCCCGCCAGTCCGCAAGTACAATGCCGCACTCTCGCCGGACACTGTGAGCTATGTCGGCATCGCGGAGGATGAGCCAAAACGCCTTGCTCGTCTGGATGGAATAACGAAGGTCAGTCTGCTTGCCAAATACGGTATGACCGAGGCGGACGCCTACAAGCTCTGTCAGGAACACGGGCTGCTTTCCCCAATCTACGCTCACTGCCGAAGAAACGGCTGCTGGTTCTGTCCCAACGCCAGTGACTCGGAGCTGCTGCACATGGTCACAAAGCACCCGGATATGTTTGACCGGCTGATTGAATGGGAGAACGAGGATAACATCTTCCATCGTCGGATGACGCGCAGAGAAACCCCGTCTGAGGTAAAGGCTCGTTTACTGAGCAAATCCCAGACGGGGTTTTCTTCGCCCAAAAGCAAATAAGAAATGGAGGTTTGAGATGGCTGAAAACAAAAATGCACAGCAAGTCCGCGAAATCACGGACAAGCTGGAACAGGGCATCAAGGAGCTGTTTGAATCCGAGCGGTTCAAGGAATATCTCCGCACGATGTCCAAGGTCTACAACTATTCCTTCAACAACACGCTGCTCATTGCGATGCAGAAGCCGGAGGCAACCTATGTTGCCGGTTATACCTCGTGGCAGCGTAACTTTGACCGTCAGGTCATGAAGGGCGAAAAGGGCATCAAGATTCTTGCACCCGCGCCGTACAAGGCGCAGGAAGAGCGTGAGAAGATTGATCCTTTGACGCAGAAGCCGGTGATCGGCGCGGACGGAAAGGCTGTCACGGAAACGGTTGAGGTCCTGCGTCCTGCCTTCAAGGTGGTGAGTGTCTTCGATGTTTCCCAGACGGACGGCAAGGAGCTTCCGGACATTGTTGTCGATGAGCTGAAAGGCACCGTCGAAAACTACGAGGCGTTCTTCGATGCGCTCAGGCAGGAATCTCCCGTCCCTATTTCCTTTGAGGACATTCCGGGCGGTGCAAAGGGATTCTTCTCGCCGGTTGAAAGCCGCATTGCCATTCAGGAAGGCATGAGCGAAATCCAGACGGTCAAAACCGCCATTCACGAGATCGCCCACGCAAAGCTCCACGCCGTCAAGCCGGATGAGAAAGCCGCGCCAGAAGATAAGAAGGATCGGCACACCAAGGAGGTTGAAGCGGAAAGCGTTGCTTACACCGTCTGCCAGCGTTACGGCATTGAAACCTCGGACTATTCCTTCGGTTACATCGCCGGTTGGTCATCCGGCAAGGAAACCAAGGAACTGAAAAGCTCTCTGGACACCATCCGCAAGACGGCGGCTGAGATGATCGAGGGCATTGACGCCAAGCTCAAGGTGCTGCTGGCAGAGAAAGCGCAGTCCGCAGAGAAAGATACCGAAGCCCCCGCAGAGCCGATGCCGGAAGTCCCCGTTTACCGCGAGACGGCGAATTACGCCTATGAAGCCGGTGAGCTGGAGTCATATCGTGCTTCTCTCACCGCAAACGTGGAATGCCGCCGTGCGATTGAGGCGGCAATCAGTTCTAACTACGGAGACAACCGGCTGGATGCGGATGCTGCCGTAAAAAGCGTCCTTGAGCAATTCTCTCCGGAGCGCGTCCGGTACGTCCTCGCAAACACAATTCAGCAGAAAGACTTTGACGGACGCATTCCCCAGCCCCTCAAGGAATGGGCGAAGACCGTTGATGTCTGCCCCGAAAACGCCTCCCGCTTCCTTGTGGATAAACCCAATCCCGGACTGACGGCACTTTTCGTGGATGCGTTCCGTCAGCAGACCGAACCCCAGAAGGAAGTCACTTCTGAGAAAACAGAGGAAAAAGACCCGGAGGTCGTTGCATGGGAGAACGATGAGATTACCTCTATTGAGGTAAAAACCGTGGAGGTCAAGTCTCCCTTTGCTCCCTTGCCGGAGGAAGCAGCGCAAGCACCGAAGGCGCACCGTCTGACTGCGGAAGAGAAGGAAATCAAAGCCGCCGTCATAGACACGCTCAAGGGGCAGATTGCCTATAACAACGACGGAATGCGGGCTTCCTACCGCGCCTCTAACCACTCCTTCAATCTGCTGGCACGGAACGGCGTCAGGATTGAGGGCAACACGGTCACGCAGAATGGTGAGCCGCTGTTCAAAATCCATCGCCGTCATGCGGCGCGGAAAACACAGGGCTGTTACCGTGAGCTGATGCCGACGCTGGAATACGTCAAGCAGGAGCAGAAGCAGGAAAAGCCCTCCATCCGTGATCAGCTCAGGACTGCCGCAAAACAGCAGCCGGAGAAGAAGTCTCCGGTCAAATCCAAAACGCACGACATGGAGTTGTGAGAAAGGAGACGCATGAAGAAATACACAGACGTTGACATCGTTGCGGAGCTGCAGAAGCTCGTGGACAGTCATGTAGACAGCTACAAGGAAGACTTCGACATCGACAAGCGCATCATCCGCCGCGCCGCCGAAAGCCAGAATCCCGAAGACAAAACGCTGATGTGGTTCTGCCGTCCGCATGGAACGCACTGCCTCAATGAAAATCAGGTCTTTATTCAGGGGACGCGGGATCACAACACCTTCCGCTTTTATGCGGAACAGACCTACGACGAGTGCGTTGCCCGCGTCATTGTCCCGAAATCCGTCAAGCGCGGCAAGGTCTTCGGAGATGTCTTTGAGGTCAATTACCGGGAACAGGCGGCAAATGTGGCGCAGAACTCGGTTGCGCCGGATCATGACCGGCTGACCTTCGCAGACGGCTTTGTGCTGGAAGCCCCCTGCCGCAGCAGCTTCGATGCAGCAATGGCTCTGGTCGGTGAGCATGGCGGCGTCAAAACCCACCAGACGCTCCCGAAGGACGCGGATGCTCTGGTGGAAGTGCTGTCTAAGCAGAAAAGCCGCCGTGACAGACTGCCGGAGACTGAGAGGACGGAGGCGCTTTCGCCTCTGCCCGTTGCAGAACTCCGCAAGTACGAGGCAGTCAAAAAGGCACATCCGGACGCGCTGGTCTGCTTTGCTCAGAATGGCTATTTTGAGCTATACGGCAAGGACGCGGAAAAAGCCGCGCCCTTGCTCGGCACAAAGCTCCTTGAGAAGAAGGTACGCGGCAAGACATCCATGCCGGTGACCGGCTTCCGTGAAGCCGCGTGGGTAGCCGGTTCTCACAAGCTCTGGAAGTCCGGCGCAGATGTCTTTCTCAGCAAGGACGGCGAGACCTTCAAGGAACTCAAAGCCGCAGATTACATTCCTGTCGGCGCGACGCTGAATGTGGACGGCGTCAGGTGCAGAATTGACGCGGTTGATTTTGCCGCTGATGAAGTCCGGCTGACCAACATCGAGGACAAGAACCGCCCCATCCGCTTTTCTGAGAGCATCCAGTATGTCCGCTCCTATGTGGAAGATGCCGGAACTGCCATCTACGACACCATCCCGAAGAAGCCCGCTGCCCGTGAATCCATCCGCGACAAGCTGAAATCCGCACAGAAAGCCCAGCCACCTCACACGACGAAGCCGCAGAAAAACAAAGGAAAGGATATGGAACTCTGATATGAAAAACTTTACCGTGGAAGAAATCAACCTAATGTGCTGCTTCAACACATCCAGCCGGAAGCGGCTGATCGACGATATGAAGAGCGTCACTCTGAACGACGTGAACAGTGAGATCGCAGAGCTGATGTATAAGACCATCCGGAAGCTCGAATCCATGAGCGACGCGGAGTTTGAGGAACTGTATATCATGCCGGACGGCATGGTGGATGACTGAAAGGAGGATGCCTATGCCCGTATTAGACGGTGATTTTGAAGCCTTCGTCACGAACCTTGGCAAGTACAACGAGGGTATGCTGGTCGGTGAGTGGGTGAAGCTGCCCACCACCGAAGAAGAGATGCAGAAGGTCTTTGAGCGCATCGGAATCGGCAAGCAGGATGAGTTCGGTCAGCCCTATGAAGAGTGGTTTATCACCGACTACGAATGTCCGATCTACGGCGTTCAGAAGATGCTTGGCGAGTACGAAAGCCTTGATAAGCTCAACTACCTTGCCGCCTTGATTGACGAGCTTTCCCTGAGCGATCAGGAAAAGCTCGTTGCCATTATGGAGGCTGGCTGCGATGAGGTCAGCGACATCGACGATCTCATCAACCTGACGTTCAATCTGGACTGCTACGACATCATGCCCGGTATCAACGACGAATCCGACCTCGGCTATTATTACGCCCACGAAGCCGGTATCTACTCCGAAAAGGATCTCGGTCCTCTGGCAAATTACATCGACTATGAACGCTATGGGCGCGACATTGCGATGGATGAGCAGGGACACTTCACCGATGAAGGCTATGTCCGCGTCGCAAGCGAGAGGTGGGACAGACAGTTCAACGGCGATCTTGATGATATTCCCGATGAATACCGGATTACCGGCTCAGGGGAAGCCGCCGAGCGTGACAGCACCATCGCCGTTCTCGTCGTTGAGCCGGGAAAGGAGCCTTATGTGAAGGAGATTGACTCCGGTCTGGAGTCCTTGCAGCATGAGGTCGGCGGCTGCATCGAGGCGATTTATCCCTACGAAGACCCTGTTGCTTTAGTCTGTAATGAGGAAGGCAAGCTGGAAGGGTTGCCCCTGAACCGCGCTCTGCGTGATGAGGACGGTGACATCTACGACGTTGTTGCCGGAACATTCATGGTAGTCGGCTTGACGGATGACAGCTTCGGTTCTCTGACCGTAGAGCAGATGCAGAAGTTCTCCGACCACTTCAAAGTGCCGGAGCAGTTTGTCAAGCTGGGCGATAAGATTGTGGCGATCCCCATGATCTCGAAGGAACAGCAGAAGCAGGAGAGCATCGAGCAGAAGGACTTCGAGATGAACGCCGATACCTCCGGTCTGACGGTTGCCGGTCACATCGGGACATGGCACACCATTGACCAGCACGAAGTCGGCGGTCACAGCTTTTATCTGATGGAGCATGACACCTACGGCGATGAAGCTGCCTGTATCATTGTCGATGAGCGCGGCAAGCTCGTCCTTGATGATGTCTACAACGGCTTTGACGATGACACGCTCCGCCTTCTCGACCTTGAGGTCAAGGAAGTGCCGGAAATGCCCGATCCTGCGCTCTCCGTTCAGGATATGAAGGACTACGGCTACGCATGGGCTGGCGTTCTTCCCGCCGGTCAGGAGGCGGCTGAGAAGGCTTTGGAGAAGGGCTGCGAGGTTTACCGTCTCTATTCCGATAACACCGAGGGCTTGTGCGTAGATGCCAAGGAGATTGCCGATCATGCGGCAAAGGGCGGAATGCTCGGTATCAGCAAGGAAAGCTGGATGGCAGCTCTTGAGAAGGAAAACTACCTCAAGGCAGCGGAGATGTCGATGGAGGATGACTACGGCATGATTGATGGGATCATCAACAACGGTCCGAAGGAAGATAAGACCGCTGATGCCAAATTTCCCGAAAAGGGCGAGAAGACCTCCATCATGGATAGGCTCAAGTCTGCAAAGGCTGAGAAGCCGAAGGAGTGCTGCGTTCCGCAGAAGCACAAAGGAGAGATTGATCTGTGAGCAGAAGTCAGAAATGGCGGCAGGAGTGGTCGTTCTTCATAGGAGACAGCGGACGCCGGAAGTATAACCGCTTCTGCGTCCGCTGCGTCCATAGCTGCAAGCAGAGCTTCCGTGCGGATCTCATCGCCTGTCCGCACTTCTCCCGCAAGGCATCGCGGTGTAGACAGTTAGGGGTCGAAAAAGTCTGTGATTGCAAGCCTCAGAGCGACGAGGAATGACCGCCCAGTGTGATTATATTCCCCGCACAGTTCCAGCAATAGAGCGAGAATAAGTGTCGATTTCGGCACTTGTTTGAATGCCCGGAAAACGAATCAAAAGCCTCTGTCGATGCCCGTTTTGGGTGTCGGCAGAGGCTCTTTTTTTATGACATATTATGACATATTCAAAATAGCGGACAGCAGCTCTTGAACCTGTTGCCGGTATTCCGGCTTTATATCCGAAATACGTCTGGCAAGCGCAAGGGCTTCCGCTTCTGGCTCATCGGTCCCAAAGATAATTCGGTCCGCACTGACGCCCAGCAAACGGCAAAGACGCTGCAAGGCTTCAAGAGAAATACCGGAAGCACCACGCTCAATAGCGCTCAGGTGATTCGGCGTCATGCCAAGCATTTCTGAGAGCGTGTCCTGCGTATAGCCCGCCTGTTCTCTTGCCACTTGAATATTGCCGCCGATTTCAATATTGATGTCCTTCTTCTCTCGCATAGCCTCACCACCTTTGCATTTAGTGTACCTAACGGCGGTGTCATTATCCACGGCACGCCGTCGTTGATTTTACTAACGACAATGCGTTGACTGTCCGTGATGAGGGTGATAGAATGGAGTTACCTACCAAAAGAGTGAAAGAAGGGGTGTCATGTTGCGCATTATTGAGTTTAGAAAGTCTGCTCAAAAAGCTGAAAAGCAATCCGTTCAAGGCAAGACTTGTGCGTTTACCGGTCATAGACCGCAGAGTCTTCCGTTCGGCTTTGATGAATCCGATAAGCGTTGTACTTCTTTGAAATCTGTTATGCGGGATCAGATTGTAGCACTCATCGAGAACGAGGGCGTCACGCATTTTATTACCGGCATGGCTCTTGGCGTCGATATGTACGCTGCGGAAATTGTACTCGATTTGAAATCAAAATACCCTCACATTACTCTGGAAAGTGCAATCCCTTGTGAGACACAAGCGATCAAATGGTCTGTGGCTTCACGGGAACGGTATTATAATATCGCGGCAAAGTGTGACAAGGAGACCATGCTGCAACGGGAGTACACGTCGGACTGCATGGACAAGAGAAATCGGTACATGGTCGATCACGCCGATTATATTCTCGCAGTATGGAATGGATGCCCCAGCGGTACCGGGAACACCGTGAGATATGCTCACAAAAAGGGCAAGTCCATCATCGTCATCAATCCGGATTCCCTTGATGTCACGCGGGAATAAGGCAAAAAAATCCCTTTTGAATCAAGCATTGTGAAAACCGTGAAGTATTTCCCGATAGCGAATACCCATTGCACTGCTCAGTGATTATTGGAAACGTGTACGGCGTATGCTGCCCAGTGAACATCTCCATGGAACACATCGAATTTTCGCGGCATCGCAAAACGGAAAGTGTCACCTTATGGACAGTCCATTGCCGAGGGAAAAATAAATCGCTGGAAACGGGAACGCCCCCGGCACTGTGCGTCTGGCACAGTGTCGGGGGCGTTTTTCCGTGTCTTAGTTATGAGCCAGTTCATTTAGGAGCAGCTTTCGATAGTCCACATCCAAGATGCAGCGATGGAAGTCCATCAAACGGTGTTCGTCGAACAGCTTTTCACAGAGCTTGGTCAGCGGATGATTCATTAGCTTTGCAGAAATGCCAGTCTCGTTGAAAAACCTTGCCCATGTGAAGACCTCTTCTAAATCCTCCTGCCCAAGCGTGGCAGGAATGATAGCGTTGCAGAGACGGACAATGGGGCTGTCCGCAAATCGCTCTGCGACTTCCTCCGGTGTGCATTCATAGCGGTCACAGTCAAAGGAAAGCGCATCCTCAATTTTAAGATAATTTTCGGTTTCATCCCGCGTCAAGGTTATGGTGTAGTCTCCCATACCGGACGGCACATCAATATTCTCCATGACATCAAGCTCGAAACGGGAGCCGCCGATGATCGCTTCAAAGGAGAAGGACTGACAGATTACTGCTGGGTTCTTGTCTATCTTGTCCTCATTCAGAAAGGACAGCGGATTGTACTCTGTTAGTTCCCAGTCGATTTTTCCTCTCTCTGTTTGTTCAGCGATCTGCTGGATTAGATGTTGTTCTTCTTCGTGCAGATTTTCATTGTACAACATGATACACCTCCGTTTTCTGATTGTCGTTTTTTGGGGGGCTGCTCTATGTTTCCGAAGAGACTGCCGTTTGTATCATCATTCCTTGGCTGAGGGCAGACCTTCGTAAAACTTCCTAAGTTCGTCCAAACTGCTTGTCCGATTTTTGATAGGCAGGGAGTCCCATGTAATGTCATGATAGCGTTCCGGCGGCTCGTCCCGCAGTCTTCGGTCGATAATGCAGACAATGCCGGTGTCTGTGAAATTGCGGATCAATCGCCCGATACCTTGCTTGAGCTTGATAATCATTTCGGGAACGCGGACATCCATCAGGGCATCCTTTGCGACGGAACACTTATACTCGATAATTGGATCGGGGACAGGGAACGGAAGCCGGAAAATGATGACATTGGAAAGGCTTTTTCCTTCAATGCTGATTCCTTCCCAATATGCACCCGTCCCCAGAAGTACGGAGTTCGTATCTTCCTTAAACTCAAGCAGCACCTTGTCCTGCGACGATCCCGGCTGCTGCATCAGGATTTTGTACGGAAGATTTTTCTCACTGAGAATGGAGTAGACCTCTTCCATGTCGGTCTTTGCCGTAAACAGCACGAGTGCCTTTCCATTGGAAATGCTCAGGATCTCAAGCAGTCGCTCCACACCCTTTTCAATGAAGGCTTCATGTTCTCTGGTCGGGTGCGGGAGATCGTCGCAATAGTAGATCATGGCGTGTTCATCGTATGGATATGGGGAAGGCTTTGGCTCGGATAAGCAGCCGCGATCACCAGCGGGAAAGCCGGTATTGCTGATAAAGTAAGAATACTGTTCTTCCAGAGACCCGCTCGTGGCGTTCGTCAGCGTGGCAGAGGTCAAGATGGTTCTTTCATCACCATTGAAGTATAGGCGGCTCACAATTTCTTTTGTGTTTTTAGGGCAATAGACGAGTTCCGTGTTGCTGCCGTGCTGCTCAATCCAGATCAGCATATCATCTATCCGGTCAAGAAGCTCTGAAAGGGACTCGCTGACGGCATCCAGATCATCAGAGGCAGCAAAGGAACGGTTGTTTCTGAAATCCATGCTGGAATAAATCTGAATGCTGGACGAAAGGTTGTGTATGGCGGCGTTCATCTCGGTAAGCAGTTCAATCGCACTGCCGCTTTGGTCAAAGAAAAAGCGGTCAGCGTAGCGCATATCCTGATCTGCATCGTCGATCTGCTTTTGAACTTGTGCTTTCAGGCAGTTATAGAAGGCGATGATTGCGCTCTCTGCCTCTCGCTTTTCACCTGACACACTGCTCTGGTCAAAGGATCGCAGCTCATAGAATGCGCTCTTAATCATTCCAAAGAGCATACCTTGCCCGAAACGCTCCGTTGTGGCACTCCGCACCTTATCATCCAAGTTGTGTGCTTCATCCACGACAAGCAGATCAGCGGCGGCGTTAATCAGCCCTTCCTGACCGCGCCGGAGTTTCATCAGATGCTGGGTTAGAAAATCCTGATTGCACAGTACCACTCCATCCGTAAACTTTAATGCTGCGCGGACCTTGTAATACTTGCACTTCTTTTCACAGAAGCCACAATTCTTCATGCTGAACCGTTGCACATTTACCTTGTCCCAGATGCCTTGCGGCAAAACCTCCAGGAAATCCTTGCGTTCCTCATACCCCTGCTGGATTCCTTCTTTGAGCGCGTCCGGTGGGTCAGCCTTCGGGTCACACATATACTCATCTGCGCGTTTGTTGCAGAGATAATGGGTCTGTCCTTTTGCGAGGATTACATCTCTGTTCAGCCCAAGAAGGGGCATTACCGCGTGGACATCGCGCCAGAGCTGTTCTTGAAGCGCAATGGTCGAGGTTGCGATGATAACCGGCTTGTTCATGCGTTTGCTGTACAGCAGCACCGGCACAAGATAGCCAAAGGACTTGCCAATGCCCACGCCAGCTTCAATCGCAAAGTGCTGGTCGTTTATGAGGGCGTCCACAATCTCAAATGACATATCCTGCTGCCCTTCACGCATTTCCAATCCATGCTGCGGGGCTTCATCCCAAAAGAAGGTGCTGACTTGCTCACTCATGGAGTACAGCTCTGCTTTTCTGCGCTTTTTCCGTTCCTCCGATGTATTGAATCCAAAATAGAATCTGTTGTCCATCCACATTCCTCCCGGAATAGAAACCAAGGCTATCCGCGTTTCAGTTCAATGCTGACGTTTCCGTTCTCGTCGATAGTCAGCGTCATGTGCCTGATGTGCTTCTCATAGAACTGCCGCCGCTCTGCGGGAGACATTTCGATCCTCGTGTTTCGCAGAGCTGCATCAAACATATCGTTGACATTCAGGTGAACGGAGTTGTCAATCCAGCGGTACATCTCCTTGAACAGTGCGTTTTTCTTGATGTCCTCGCTGTTGCCGGAGTAGAAGTCATCCAGATAGCAGTAGAATATCCCGGATTCTGCAAGTGCTGCCTTCATATCCGGTCCGCATTTTTCCCGCTCAATCATGACAAGGAATCTGGCATCCGGTAAGGAAGAGATCAGCCCCCAGTAGTCGGAATCGCTTGAGACGATGACGAAGGAATCCACTTGCTTCTGGTAGTGTTCCTGACAGGCTCTTGCGGTGAGCTTGATGTCTACCAGTGATTTGTTCTGCTTGATCCGCTCAATCATGATATGCTCAACGGGGATGCGGGTGTAGTTTTCAAGAATCCGCCATGCCGTAGCGGTGTGTACGTCATCAAAGAGAATGATCGCCGTAATCTTTTGCATGACCTCATAATCAAGATTTTTGAGCGTGGCACACAGTTTGTACGGGTCGGAGTTTTCGCAGTCCACCACCAATACGGTTTTCTCGCTGTCATCTATGAAGTCGTAGATATTGTTTTTTACAAAAGCCCCTGCATCAGAGACTTTACTGTATTCCGTGAAGGCGTCGCAATGCCATTGATAAAGCAGGGTAGCAAACTTCTTATCATTATAGAGGACATTACCCTCGTCCATCGGTACCCAGTTGATATACATTTGATAGGGGTAGTAGGAGAGACTTGCGTAATAAATATCGGCAGCATCTTTCGTTCCGTCCTCTGTCAAACCGTTTGGCATGATGAACAGCTCTTTTATGTACGCCCAGTTAATCCAGATTGGAAAGAGGCTTTTGCAGTTGTTAATGCGGTCTGAAATCAGCCGGTTGATCTCGATAATGTGGTGGCATAGCTTTGTACTCGACTTTTTGATAAAGCTGATTCCGTCATTTGAAAGCTGCTGCATACTGGAAGCCGGGATGATCTCTGGCATTGAAAGCAGCCCACGGTATTCCATCCGCATGATGTCATTTATTTTCCGGTAATTGCGCTCAATGGCGGTGCGGATGATACATAGATTTCGGATGATGCGGGCATTTTTATCCTGCTCAAGCCGGTTGTATATCTCTATCTTCGGCGGCTCGTGTTCATTTTGGAAAATACGAAGCGGGACGCCGATCAGGTAAGCGACCTTTGACACAAGCTCATAGGTGCTGTCTTTGTAGGCAATCTGTTCTCCGGCATATTCGATTCCATTCAACATGACTGAATTGCCCATGATCTACTCCTTTCTCGTAGGGGAGTTAAGCGGTCATTACATTGTCCGTCCACATCTCACACTGGCTCATGACAGTCTGGACAGCATCATCCATACCCTCTGGCGGATATTTGTGTTTTTTCAGCAACCTTTTGACCAGGCGGCGCATTCCAGCTCTTGCGCTCTCTTTCTTTTGCCAGTCTATTGTCTGGTTTTTGCGAAGCAAATCTGTCAGTTCTTTCGTGATAGCAATAAGCTCGTCATGCTCGTAAAAGTCCTTGATTGCTTGCGGCTTTGTGAGGGCATCATAGAAAGCAAGCTCGTCCGCTGTCAATCCGAGTTTTTCACCCTCGGCGGCAGCAGCGGCAATGTCTTTCGCCAGCTTGAGTAATTCTTGAATGACTTCCTCGTTGGTCAGCATTCCGTTCAAATAGCGGTTCATTGCGCTCTGAATGATTTCGGAGAACTTTTCAGACTTGACAATATTTGTTCGACGGTAAACAGAGACCTGTTCGGAAATCAGTTTTTTCAAGAGTTCGACTGCAAGATTCTTCTCCTTCATGTTTGCCACTTCTTCAAGAAACTTCGGATCGAACAACGAAAACTCAGTCTGGACATCGGAGAAGAGGTTGATAACACCTTCGCTCTTGATGCTGTGCTTCAAAAGCTCGTTAATGCGCTCATTTACTTCCGGAAGCGTAAACTTCTTTCCGGTACCGCCTGAAACCAAGCGCACGGTCATTGTTCTTACGGACTCGAAGAAAGCTGCCTCCATGCGAGTTTGCTCGTCTACCAAGCTGCTGCACAGCGAAAGTGCCTGCTTGAGAAGCAGGGCTTCTTTGATAAACACATTCTGTGTCTTCTCATGGTCGGGAAGCTCGTACTCTGCAACACTCTTGCCGAGTATGAAGTTCACTCCGCCGCTGATGAGCTTCGCCCTGTCGAGGTCGCTTCCGGTCATGAATTTCTCATAACTGAATCCGTGGAACAAATCTCTGCAAATAGAGAGCTTTTCAAGGAACTTCGGATATGCAGCCTTGCTTACATCTGTATCACCATAGTTCTTCTTGTCTCTGGCAGTATAGTCGTTCATTGCCTGTTTCAGTGCAGCCGCAATACCGACGTAATCGACAACCAAACCGCCTTCTTTATCTTTGAAGACACGATTGACGCGGGCGATAGCTTGCATCAGGTTGTGTCCAGCCATCGGCTTATAGACATACATCGTAGCAAGGGAGGGAACATCAAAGCCGGTCAGCCACATATCCACGACGATGGCGATTTTCAGCGGAGAGTTGTTGTCTTTGAATTTCCGCGCCATATCGTCCTTATGAGCTTTGTTGCCGATAATCTCACGCCATTCTTCGGGATCGTTATTGCCTTGCGTCATGACCACTGCAATCTTTTCCGTCCACGCTGGGCGTAGCTCAAGAATGCGCTTATAAATCTTCATTGCTATGGGACGCGAATAAGCAACGATCATCGCCTTGCCGGTCAGGATATTCTCACGGTAATTCTCGTAATGATCAAGAATGTCATTTACCAAGGAATTGATCGTCTGGTCGGCACCGAGGATTGCTTCCATCTGACCAAGTTCCTTTTTGCTCTTTTCAATGACATACGGATCGGCGTTGTCAGCCATAATGTCATACTCATTATCGATCAGATGGAGGGTGTTCTCGTCGAGTTTCAGGTGAATAACGCGGCTTTCGTAGTAGACGGGTCTGGTCGCGCCATCTTCAACTGCCTGAGTCATATCATAGATGTCGATGTAATCACCGAAGACCTCTCGTGTACTGCGGTCTTTTGTGGAGATCGGTGTTCCGGTGAATCCAATGTAGGTCGCATTAGGAAGCGTGTCTCTTATAATGCGGGCAGTGCCGATAACGGTTTTCGCCTCGACTTCGCCGTTGTCCTTCTGCTTGACCACAACCTTCTCATTGAGACCATATTGCCCACGATGCGCTTCATCAGCCATCACGATAATGTTCCGACGCTCCGAAAGAGCTTCGTTGCTTTCTTCAAACTTCTGCATGGTCGTGAAGATTATGCCGTTTGCCTGTCTGTTTGCAAGCAGTTCTTTCAGATTCTTGCGGCTCTCAGCGTGCTGCGGCGTTTGCCGGAGGAAGTCCTTGCAGCGGGCGAATTGTCCGTAAAGCTGGTCGTCCAGATCGTTACGGTCGGTAATGACAACGATAGTGGGGCTTTCTAACGCTTCTTGCAGATAATGAGCATAGAAGACCATAGACAACGATTTTCCGCTGCCCTGTGTATGCCAGAAGACGCCACCCTTACCGTCCGTCACGGTTGCGTGTTTTGTAGACTCAATCGCCTTTTTGACTGCGAAATACTGATGATACCCGGCGAGTATCTTGAAAGTATTCTGTCCATCCACATTAAAGCAGATGAAGTTTTTCACGATGTCAAGGAAGCGGGTCTTCTCAAACAGTCCTACAAAGAATGTGTCAAATGATGCGTGTTGCGTATTCTCATAGCTGCCGTCTGTTGTTTTCCACTCCATAAAGCGGTCTTCGCCGGACGTGATTGTACCAGCCTTTGAAGTGGTCAAGTCGCTCATGACACATACCGCATTATAAATGAACATAGAGGGGATCTCATACATATAGTTCCGGAGCTGGCGGTATGCTGCGGAAGCATCGGTTTCTTCGCGGGACGGAGACTTCAACTCCACAATGACGAGTGGGAGACCATTGACAAAGAGAATCACATCTGGTCTTTTTTCGGAGTTCTCAATGAAAGTCCATTGATTCGCAACTGTGAACTCGTTACTGGCAGGATTTTTGAAGTCTACAAGGTAAACAAGGGTAGAGCGTTCTTCACCCTTGTCATAGTATTTTACCGGGACTCCGTTTTGGAGGTAGTCCATAAAGACCATGTTCTTCTGCAAAAGCGTTCCGGTTTCAAAGTTCTTGAGCTTATAGATTGCCTCCGTCAGAGCGTCCATAGGCAGGCTCTTGTTGATCCGCTGCAAGGAAGGTAGCAGAACATCCTCATAAAGCGGCGAGTGATAATCGCGCTCCACGTCCGGTCCATAGATATAGTTATAGCCCAGTTCTTCATTGAGAAGCTGCAAGACAGCGTTCTCGTAATTTGATTCTGTAAAATATCCTGCCATAGTTTGTCACTCCCTTTTACGCCAGACTCGCCCCGAACTGATCCAGCGTGTTTTCTGCATCTCTGTCAGTGACGGGCTTATTCATCGCTTTTTCAATTAGGTTTAGAAGGCTTTTTGCTCTGTCGATGAAATAGCCATTGAAGTCATCTGCCTTCAATTCTGCATAGTTGATAAAGTGCGATTCCACCCGTGCTTGCAACTCATTCTCGGTCAGTCCATCAACCTTCTTTAGAATTGCCCCCAGATACTCACTCGGCGCATTTCCGCCAATCGAGCGGTTGGTGGCTGGAAGAATCGGGGTCTTGTTAATGATGGAATTATACCGTTCGCGCTTGATGCCCATTTTCTCGCAATATGCTTCGGGGAATATATGGTGAATATCCGGAGACTCAAGCATACTGTTTACAATGTCAATCGTCGTGTTGTTCATAAAGTCACGACACTTCTCCTTGTAAAGAAGAGCCATTATACCTTTATATGCCGCGCTCAAGCGAGTTTGAAGGGTTAGCAGCCGCGTAGAAGAAAAGACTGCGCTGTTAATCGTGTGCATTGCATTCGGACGTCCATTGACCTCTTCAACCATGTCCTCAATGTCATAGGCATAGCGGGTTTCGTTCGCACCGCCATACATCTCACCCAAAATCCCGCACCAATACCACCGAGAAAGAGTTTTGATTGTGTTTGGCTCATTGCATTTGGATTTTCCGAGAACAGCGCAGATTGCCGCAAGTGGAATCAACTGCGTTGTATAGGGCAAATCTCTTTGACGGAAAACGCACTGATCCCGAAGAAGAAACTCCTTTGCTATTTTGAACCCAGACAGCACTACATCCCGGTTCGCTATGTACGATTCATAAGGAAGTCCCAGAACATCTTTCTTTTTGCAGGAGATTGTGTTTGTCTTTCCAGACTGCTTGTTCAAATAGCTTGTATAGAGACAAACCGTTGTCAGGAAGGTAGTCTCATCAATCCCATCGAACAAGTCTGTTCTCAGCGTGTCACCGAAACCGCAAATTGTATTTCGACACTGCACCCAGTCTTTTCTCAGGTCAAAGTCTCTTGTGGCATAAGTTGCGGTAACAAGCTCAAACACCGTGAGAGGAACACCGCCAGTATTGACGTTCTCAAACACCTTGCACACTGCCTCTCGCGGCGTGGACTTGTCCAGTGTAATCACAGGCAGCTTATACCCGGAAATTGTATTCAGCACATCCGCTTGGAAACGCTTGAACTCGTCCATTGCTTCCGGCTTCATTCCGTAGTGCGTCATGTAGCCCATGAACCAGTCCATAACTGCGTTGCTGTCGAATACGATATTGACCGGAAACAGCTTGTTCTCGTATTCATATTCTCTGGTGGAGAGATCGAGCTTCACATCCCGGTCAAAGTTCTCTTTAATCTTACGGTCTTCGGGCTGTCTCTTATACACATCTGACGCTGCCGACGAAGCTAGAAGTGTAGAT